>OHBE01000213.1_pt1 | contig 69231 bp, 55 predicted proteins | sample 1577231 | NCBI WGS metagenome assembly OHBE01 (sample SAMEA3541506, study PRJEB24748) | human gut metagenome | biome: human gut; feature: human-associated habitat; material: faeces | place: China | collected 2012 | reverse complement strand
GACGAGCAAGATTCAGATTCTTGTGTGGGTTACCACGTGTGGGTTCAAGTCCCATCTTCTGCACTGATAAAAAAGCAACATGATGATTTCATATCATCATGTTGCTTTTTTATCCTGCCAGCAATTATACTCAAATCAATCTTGATTTAGCCATATATATCTTCTTTTTCATTTTCATTATTTGCCCATTTTTCCAGCACATCAATTATTATATTATTTACATTCTCAACATTTCTATTAATTTTCGGATTTTGCACTTCTTTTAATACAATAATTTTTTGTGAACATATTCTATTTTTTTCAATTACACTCTTATCGCCCATAATTTCTGCATCTAAAGCTGGAAAATATAATGTATAAATAGAAAATGCTATTTGCTGATTACTGATTTTCTCAATTGTCACAAAATATACTATCCACGAATAACCGTTTTGGATTTCCTCATCTTTATCACTCATTATAGCTATCGTTTCTGTGGAATCAGCATAATCATCTGTCGTTTTTGATGTTAAAAGCCGTACCTTAAAGCGATTGCCATAATTATCATGAAATGCATCATTTATTAATTTACCTATATTTTCCATATTTATATCTTTTATAACCATATTTACATCTTTATTCCATTCTTTAACAACAAACGGATATTCTACTGAGCTATTCTGCAATGATAAATTTTCAAAGAATTCTTCTATTCTCTTAGCATCCCAATTAACACTTCTATATTCATATATAAAATCACCATCTTTTATAAAGTTTTTGTCTGTATTAGTATTTTTTAATAGAATATCATTTTTATAATTTCCTTTCTGTAAAAAAGCCAATCTTTCCTCTTGAATGGAACTTCTCGTTATATGATTTTCAACCATACTTTCCAAAACTCTTTTTTCTTCTTCATATGCTCCAAAATAAGCAAAAACCTTTTGAAGTATATTATATTGAGATTTTTGTATTCTAAACTTTTTACATGTAAACTGGATAAATATATCCAGCATTTCATCAACTGTAGAATATACCTTTACGTATGAGCACCTTATTGTCTCCGCTATAATCTCATCAACAGTATTCAAAACAAATGTTTTATCATCTATTGTACCTATAAATGCATATGCTTTATTATACATTTTCTTTATTATTTCATATTTCTTTGTATCTTGATCCGTAGTTCCCTCTGTCATAACCGAAATAATAAGTGCTTTTTTTATATTGTATAAATCTATTTCATTCACATTAATTAGCAGTAAATTTTCAATAGCTTTTTCAGTCTCACCTTTGTTTATACAATCCTCAATACTAAATACAGATTCAGCAAGCTCATCTGATATATATTCCCCTATAGCATCTCTGTTGTTCGCCAGTTCAATAAGTTCACTAATCGGATCTTCTTCATTCAAAACACTATTTATGGCATTCTTCGTATAATAATCATAATGCCTTAAATAATTTGAAAATTTCTCCTTATATTCTGGTATAGTATATAAATCATAAATAGTCGAAAATATCCTTTCATATCCACAACTTTTTTCTATATACAACTTTAACAATGAAGAAAAATAATTCTTTTTTATATTTACAAGCCATTCTTTATATATCTCTGATTGTCTCACACTATCTGATAACTCGCTTAAAATTGAATAATCCCTGTTTCCTACCAAATTATTATTTTCTATTAATTCCAAGTTCTCATTTAATATACTACTAATTGCCTCTTTTTTAGCTTCTTCTTCCATTAGCTGTTTGTTAATATCTTCTTGATTTTTATCAATTTCCCATATTAATTTTCCTTTTGTCAAACCTACTTTATGATAGCAATATAATCCATGGTCATATTTATCGGCATGAATTATTAACCCATCGCTAAATTCATCCCCACATTTCATATAGAATCTATGCTCTGACAAATCTAATGGCAATATAATTTCATCACCATTTTCTAAACTAGCCACATGTTTATCATCGATATATATTTCATATGGTATTGCACATCCCCAAAATCTGTTTTCTCTTTTTAACTTCAAATATCTTACTTCATTCATCTAACGACATTTTCTCCTATTTTTAAAACAATTTGTGTATTTCTTTTCAATTTTTGTATTCCATGTTTCATATGCATATAGAATTCTTCATCTGACGGCTCAACTTCCATCGCTAGGCTAATAGTATTTTTATATCTATCTGCCACCTTATATAAATTACGAATGCATTCTTCAAGTCCAACCTGATCCTTTACTATCTTATTAACTAATAGCTCATACTCCTCTATGGAATTTGTCATTTCAAGTTTTGAGCAATCATTCTGTAATTGTTCAAATACGATTACAGCTATATTCCATTCTTTCATCCAATTTTGCTTATACTTTTCAAGCCTTATTGAAAAAGTTTCCTTTGATATATATCTTTGCAGAGTACGTGAAGACATTAATTCAAACAATCTTTCTGTTGTTGGAGCATCTTTTAAAGCAAATTCTTTAATTTTAAGTTGAAATGGTCTTACCAATCCTTCATATGAAACCAATGCGTCTCCCGGCATATATGTTGCAATTGATTCAATCTGTGTACCATTTGCAGACATCATTGAACCGACTATCTGCCTGTCATCTTGTGCTGTAAGTCTATGAACTATTTTCAGAGATGTATTTTTCAGTACTTCTGCAGCCATGGCTGTTGGAAGCTGATCTGCAATTATTATTCCTTCTCTTAAAGCTCTCACTTCAGCAAGCATTTTAACTATATAATTTGTCGCTGAAATTTTAGGATTCACCTCTCCCCCAACCGTTTCACTTGTCTCATTTGCAATTAAATTATGTGCTTCTTCAATAAAAATAACATGTCTAACACTTCTTCCATCGTTTCCCTTAGGATTTGCCTTTAAAACCTCTCTTATCAAAGTACAAATCATAAGAGTCATAAAATTAGATGGTCCAGTTCCTAATGATTCCATTTCTATAATTATTGGATGTTTAATGAGTTCCTCTGGCTTAACACTAGATAACCTAACATCAAAAACATTTCCTAAATCTCTTCTGAGTAATCCTCCTATTCTCATCTCCAATGCTGATTTCATATTGCCTCTTACCTCGCCATCATAATCAGTATGTTTTAATTCAAATTCAAGTCTGTTATATAATTCTGATATAGTCGGATATTCCTTAGTTCCATCATTAACATCATCTGCATCCCAGCCATGATTATTATATACTCCCTCAATTGCTCTATCTAATAAAGCTGGCAACGGGGGTGTTAACGGAAATGATCCTTCAAAAACATCCATTAAATTCTGTATATGCTCAGACAACGATAATCCTATTGCAAATTCAAAAGGATTTATGGCCATTGGAAATTTTGAGCCTGATGAAGGAGAAAAAACAACCAAATCATCAATATCAGTCTGTGCTAATGCTCTGTACTCTTTTTTTGCCGGTTCCAACACCAGAAAAGGAACATTACACTTTTTCCACAAAATATAACAGATATGTAACATGGTATTTGTTTTTCCTGATCCCGGTACTCCACACACAAAAGCATGCTTTTTTAATAAATTTAATGGCACACTTATTTCATGCATATTTTTACCCAAATAAAGTTCTCCTTCATAATCAGAAAGCTCTGTTTCTTTTTTTATTTCAATATTTTCTCCTTCATATAACATTGGAAATCTAATAAAATTTTTTATTTCGTTCCAAGTATAGTATGTAGGCCAATATTTTAACGTTCTAGGCATTTTACTGCTTAATTCCATGTATTCATCAAAAATATGAAAACTGCCATTCTTTAAAACTACTGTTTCATAATTTCCTTTTTCAATTACTTCTCCACATATAGTACTGAATAATATATTTCCAGCTATTTCATCATTTGAATAAATTGCTACATTCCCTTTAAAACACGATGAATTTGAAACAGATTCAAGAAATTTTTCGTATATTCCTAATATATTATTTGAAAAAGCATCTTTACTATTTGTTTGACGTTTATTATCAGATAATGTTATATTGTTTTGTTTATCATTATCTGTTCTATTTTTTAAATATTTGATTGGTTTTTCTAGCGAAGCATATATATCCTCATATGCATCAACACCTCTCAGCGTAACCCTATATACAATCTCTGAATTAATTTTTTCAATTGCCTTGTAAAAATCTATCAATCTAGAATTCTTATTGCTTTCCCATGTTTCAACATAATACAAATCGATTTTATTACCATCGGCAGAATCGGTGCATCTTTGCCTTTCACATTTCTTCAAGAGAATTTTTTCTTTATAACTATTATTAATAAATTCAGATTCTTCAACCCTCACAATTTTATATATATCAGAAAGTTGGGATGAGTCCATTAAATCTCTTAAATACCCCTGAAGTTCATTATTATTAAAATTAAATACAATATATAATTCAAGCTTTTCTCCAGAATTATTCCATGGAATATATTTAACCAGGTAATTGATTTCTATATCATAAATAGAAGAAATTCTTTGCCATTGTCTAAGAAAACCATCTGATAATTCTCTTAATTGTTCTATCCCCTTCTTTGCCATAATTTGATATTTTGACAATGATATATCTGGAATACTTGTTAATCTATATATCATTAACATTATATTTTCTCCTCGTATTTATCGATTTTCAAACAATCTATTTCTGCTATGCATCAAATCATCTTGATATTTCTGTGTTTCCTGCCTCAAGTCTGATATCTGTTCTGCCTGATCGAATATTTCATCCGCTTTTGTATCTGCTATGCTTCCAATTATAGGTATTAAACTAATATCTTTTAATTTATTTCCTTTTTCTTTTAAATCATTTCCAATCATATCTGCCTTATCTAAAACATCATCTGCACTTTCCTGGATTTCATTTGCTTCATCTTCAAGTTCTTTTCTTTCTTCCTTTAATTCATTTCTTACATTCTGTATAGCTGTATCTATTTGTCTTTGTATATCCTCTGGTAAATCAGTAGGAATTCTTGCTATCCCTTCCTCAACAGTATCTCTTTTTTCAATAAATTGATCTGTTTTTTCTTTATTATCCATAGCCCTAATTGCTATATCATTTTTCTTTTCAATAATCCAACTTCTGTCATTTTCAAAACCTTTCATATATATTTTCCTCCATATAATTAAGTGCTGCTCAAATTAATATGCTTATTCACTTTAATTTCCACTTGCATTTTATTTGTAATTATTTTAGTACAAATATTTACTAAATTCAATAGTAAACATTTGTACTTAGTATAATAATAAAAAATAGATTAATTGGAGGTCTTATTGGATTATATTCAAAGAATTAGAGATCTTAGAGAAGATTCTGATTATACACAAGAGTATGTTGCACATGTTCTTGGTACATCACAAACCATGTATGCAAGATATGAACGAGGTGCAAATGAATTACCCATAAGACATTTGCTTTCCTTATGCAAATTATACAATGTGTCTAGTGATTATCTTTTAGGATTAACTAACACAAAATAAGAATGGTGACTATCAGCATAGTTTCCATTCTTATTTAATTTATACTAACATGTTGTTTTTCATTACCTTATTATAATATATAAAAAGATGCTGTCCGCCACAGACAGCATCTTTTTAAAATGAATTATATAACTTTCCTTTTTAATATCTCCTGCATAACAAAAGCCTTGCGCATCTCATTCTTATCAAACTTAATGTCATCAAGAATAGCTTTACCTCCCGTCTGACTCTGTGGAACAATCTCATCATTATATTCATGTCCGCAGTCATACTGTGTAAATGTGTGTCCGCCTGTCATATCAGAATAAGTTCCTGTGCTTCCTGCCTGCATAACTGGTGAATGAAATTCTGCTTTATCAAGTGTCTTCATTGCAGGTGCAGCATTATCTGCTGCTGGCGGTGGAGTAACATATTGCGGAACCGGTGTCTCTGCTCTATGCGAAGTAACATTCTTTCCATTAAAGTTATTTCTTGAACGAATCTCCTGCTTAAGCTTTTCAGTTTCTGCACTTGTCATCTTCTGAGTAACTGAATATGTCTGTACAGACGGATCAATGTACTGCTTTTCACCATAAGAATTCACCATGTATGGTGCAGACTGTGCATCGCTGTCATTCTTCTTATTCAGATTAGCACCATGGCTTAATGAGCCATTCCCGGAACTGTTATTCTGCATCTGATGCATATTACGACCATATTCTGGCACATTCTGGTTATGATCCTGCATATTCCGCTGGTGTTCCTGCATGCGCTCATTCTGCATTTTCTTAGCTTTCTTAATATTCGATATAATTATCAAAGCAAACACTGCCCAAACAATTAATATTTCCATAAAACCCGCTTTCCCTTTTAATTCACAAGTCCATTATATAGTTGCCGGCTTCTCTGTTTCTCCTGCTATCGACTGTCTCATCTTAGTATCAGCCTTTAAATTCTGAAGGTCATAATAATCCTTAAAGCCCATTCTGCCTGTTCTTAAAGCTTCAGCCAAAGCCTTAGGTACTTCTGCCTCAGCAGCTACAACGCTTGCTTTCATCTCCTGTTCAAGAGCAACAGCGGCTGCTCTTCTTTCCTCTGCCTTAGCCTGTGCAATATTCTTATCAGCCTCAGCCTGAAGACTCTGAAGATGGGCGCCTATATTTCTTCCGATATCAACATCCGCAATATCAATAGAAAGAATCTGGAATGCTGTTCCAATATCAAGACCCTTCTGCAATATAGCCTTAGAGATAGAATCAGGATTCTCAAGCACGCTCTTGTGCGAATCTGCTGAACCAACTGTTGTTACAATACCCTCACCGACTCTGGCAATTACAGTAGCCTCGCCTGCACCACCAACCAACTGGTTAATATTAGTTCTAACAGTGACTCTTGCCTTAACTAACAGTTCAATACCATCCTTGGCAACTGCTGAAATATTAGGTGTCTCAATAACCTTAGGATTAACACTCATTCTGACAGCCTCTAAAACATCACGACCTGCAAGGTCGATAGCTGCAGCCATCTCAAATGGTATGTTCATACCAGCTCTGCTTGATGCAATAAGTGCATTAACAACAGCATCTACATGACCACCTGCCATATAATGTGACTCGAGCTGATTAGTGTTAAGCTGTAATCCGGCTTTTCTTGCCTGAATAAGTGGAAGCACAATTCTTGCTGGCGGAACCTTTCTCAGTCTCATACCGATAAGAGTTCCTATACCGACATGGCTTCCTGATGCTAATGCTGTAATCCATAATCTCATTGGTACAAATGCGAATAACAATATAAGCAGTACCACAATAATGATTGGAATAATTGGAATGTAAGGCATAATTAATCCCCCTTTATATATTTTGATTTTCAAAAATATTATTACATATAATGAGAAAAAATGCCACATTTATATAGAATCATTTTAAAAAATCTGCTATAGTAATTAGTAATCGATAATTTTTTGTCAATCATTACAAAGGAGGTTTCATTATGTTATCTAATGATGCTACTATTCAGAATATCAAGCATGAAATCCTGTATGAAGTTGCCAAGCTCGCATATGCAGGAAGGTTTGAAGAAGAAAAGGACGAACTGGCATACAAGATGTTTCCCGGTCCTAAAGCAAGATTCCGCTGTTGTGTATATAAAGAAAGAGAAATCGCAAGACAGCGAATCCGCCTTGCAGAAGGCAAATGTCCAACAGAAAGTGACCATCCGGGTGCCAATAACATAATCCAGGTAATTGAAGCCGCATGTGCCGACTGTCCACTTTCTCACTATATCGTAACTGATAATTGCAGAAAATGTATGATGAAAGCCTGCCAGCAGGCATGTAAGTTCGGTGCTGTAAGCATGACAAGAGACAGAGCCTACATAGACCCTGACAAATGCAAGGAATGCGGCATGTGTGCCAAAGCCTGTCCATACAATGCAATCGCAGACCTCATAAGGCCATGTAAGAAAATCTGTCCAGCCAATGCTATTACAATGGATGAGAATGGCATCTGTGAAATAGATGAAAACAAATGTATCCAGTGCGGACAGTGTATCCACGCCTGTCCATTCGGTGCTATCGGTTCTAAAACTGATATAGTTGATGTAATAAAGGCAATCGTAGACGGAAAGAAAGTCGTTGCCATGGTAGCACCTGCTGTTGAAGGACAGTTTGGAGACACAATAACAATGAGCAGCATCCGCACAGCATGCAAGAAGCTGGGCTTTAATGATATGTATGAGGTAGGTCTTGGCGGAGACCTTACTGCACAGTCCGAGGCAGAAGAATGGCTTGAAGCAGCTAAAGAAGGAAAGAAGCTTACAACCTCATGCTGTCCTGCATTTGTTAATCTGATTAAGAAACAGTATCCTGAGCTTGCAGAACATATATCAACAACTATATCCCCTATGTTTGCACTTTCAAGACTTCTTAAGTCAGAAGATCCTGATACAATAACCGTATTTATCGGACCATGTATAGCCAAGAAGAATGAAAAGCAGGAATATAAGGGTCAGGGAAATGCTGATTTCGTACTTACAATCGGTGAATTCAGAGCAATGATGCGGGCTAAAGAAGTAGTTCTTGAGCCTGAGGAAAACAGCGACCAGCAGGCAAGCATATATGGTAAAAGATTCGGTAACGGAGGCGGTGTTTCCGCTGCTGTTGCACAGTGTATGCGTGAAGCAGGTGCTGACCCTGATAAATTCAATATAGAAAAATGCTCAGGTGCTGCCGAATGTAAGAAAGCACTTACACTTCTTAAAGTAGGAAAACTCCCTGCAGATTTCATTGAGGGAATGGTATGTGAAGGCGGCTGTGTTGGTGGACCAAGCCGTCACAGAAGCGGAAAGAATCCTGTTCTTGCTGCCAAAGACCGTGACAAGCTGCTCGCCGAAGCAGACGACCGTAATGTTTCAGACAACTTAAGGAAATATGACTTAACAGCATTTTCAATGCACAAATAAAATTAACGCAAAAATAGCGTTGGCAATATTCACATTGTCAACGCTATTTTTTTAGTGCTGCTTTTAAAGCAAGCACAACAAGTTTTTCAAATATCACACTCAATACAACAATTATAACCGTCCACGCCAGCAAATCATCCGTATCAAGATATATTTTCGACATATAAAGCATTTGTCCAACAGAACCTTTGGGCATTCCGATAATCTCTGCTGCCACTCCTGCTTTCCAAGCCATACCAGCAGTAACTCTTCCTGCTGATATAAGATAAGGTGAAAGCTGTGGCATGATAATATAACGTATTCTGCGAATCCAAGGAATATGAAATACATCTGCCATTTCCCTAATGCCTTTATCAGTACTTCTAAGACCGGTCAGTGTATTCTGGTATATAACAGGCACAACTATTAAAAATGCAATGAACACCGACAGGTTCTTTGCCGTAAACCATATAAGACATATAACCACAAAAGACGCAACAGGTACTGCCTTAATTGTAACCATCCACGGCCACAGAATATATTCAACAGGCTTACATATATATGCAAGCACTGCACATATAATTCCACACAATAATCCTGCGAGAAATCCACCGACAATATGATACATTGTAAACCACACAGTTCCTGCAAAATCCGGTTCATGCCATATAGTAAATAATCTGCCAAGCACTTGTACCGGTGTCACTAATAATATCTGCGAATCAATCTTTAACGCGGCTGTTTCCCATAAAATAAGTGCCAGCATCACCGCCAGCACTTTATATATTACATTCAGTATCTTCTTATTAATATTCATAATAGAAATCATCTTTCGGCATACTGCCACCAACTGACTTAGGATTCTGGTCGTATAACACCTGTAAGAATCCCTTAAGCGCATTCTTCATGTCACCATTAACATAACATACAATATGGCACTTAGGAAGAGCCTTCTTAGCTATTGCTGCTGATGCAACAACACCATACTCAGCAATAAGCTGTGCTGTCTCATCAACATTGCTTGAAGTATAGGCAACACTTTCGTTATATTCATCAATGAACTTCTTAAGCTGTTCTGGATATCTTTTAGCAAATTCTTTTCTTACAACAATTACACCTGTAACAATCTTAGAATTATTATTAATCTTCTCCCATGCTTCATTAAGATCCATAACAACTCTTAAACCACTAATCTGGGCACTTGCTGCTGTAACAAAAGGCTGTGGAAGAACAGCAATTGCACCATCTTCTGACTTTAACTTAGAAAGTGCTTCTGTTGTATCTGAACACCACACAATATTAACATCTTTGTCGGCATCAAGTCCGTTACCTGAAAGAATATATCTTATGGTATATTCTGGCACTGCACCCATTCCTGTAGCATATATAGTCTTACCCTTAAGGTCGCTGATACTGTTGACAGTGTTACCTCTCTCTACAAGATTAAGAACTCCAAGTGTATTAACAGCAACAACCTGAACCTTACCTTCCGTCTTATTATATATATTAGCTGCAAGATTAGATGGAACAGCTGCTATATCAATCTCTCCGGTTGCAAGTGGTGTTACAAATGCAGATGCATCTGTAGCAAAATCTTCAAATGCATATGTGTTCTTAGTATTGCCATTCTCTGAATCTTTACGCAGCTTAACCATTCCCATTGCTGTAGGTCCTGCCATAGCTCCGATTCTTATTGTTGTTGTCTCTTCTGTCTGTCTCTCGCCTTCGTTATTGGCTGATTTTCCTGCACATGCTGCAAATGAAAATACCATAATAACCGAAAGCATAACTGCTAGTAATTTCTTCAACTTATTATTCTCCTCATATATTTAATTAGTATTCCATGAACTCCTGTATATCCCTTAACACATCCTCAATCTCGCCTTCTCCGTCATTAATTGTAAGCTGTAATGGTTTACTGATATCCAGACTGAACAAACCAACTAATGATTTGCCATCAACACAGCTATATCCTGATTCAACATCAAACCCACATGAGTACTTACTAATTGTACTTACAAACCTTTGAACCTTCTCCACAGAATCCAAAAGAATCATCACTGTCAGCATATTATCTCCTCCGCTTCCTCATATTGTAATTCCCATATCAGAGACTAATATACACCATAAAACTTATAAAAACAACCATTAACTAAGACTAAAATATGGCACGGATGCCACAGGAAACGCTTATCTAAGCCGTTTTCATATCATCCATGCCATATTCTGATAATCATCAATTAAAGATTAGTATATCCCATAAGGTAGTAATCAACTGCTCTTGCACAGTCTCTTCCCTGCCTTATAGCTTTCACAACGAGTGACTGTCCTGTATGCATATCTCCTGCTGTAAATACACCCGGTACACTTGTTTCAAATCCGTCTTCTGCTGTCTTTACATTAGTTCTTTCTGTAAGTTCAACTCCAAATGCGTCTGTGACATATTTCTGTGAACCCAAGAAACCTGCTGCTATCAGTACAAGCTCACATGGAAGCTCTGCTTCTGTTCCCTCCACAGGGACCATCATTCTTCTTCCTGTCTTTTCATCAGTCTTAGACTCAAGCTTTACTGTAACAACACTTGTAAGATTACCCTTCTTATCCTTCTTGAATTCCTTAACTGTAGTTGTATATATTCTTGGATCATGTCCGAATACTGCAATTGCTTCTTCCTGACCGTAATCTGTCTTGCAGACTAAAGGCCACTGTGGCCAAGGATTGTTCTCCGCACGCTCATCTGGTGCTTTTGGCATCATCTCAAGCTGTGTTACCGACTTACAGCCGTGTCTTATACATGTTCCGACACAGTCATTACCTGTATCACCACCACCGATAACGATAACATTTTTATCCTTTGCAGAAATGTATCTGCCATCCTTAAGTCCTGAATCAAGAAGACTCTTTGTAGTTGCTGTAAGGAAATCTACTGCAAAGTATATTCCATTGGCATCTCTTCCAGGAGCATTGATATCTCTTGGATTAGCAGCACCACACGCAAGTACTACAGCATCATAATCTGCCATAAGCTTCTTAGCCTTAATGTTCTCACCAACATTTGCATTAGTTACGAACTCAATGCCTTCTTCCTTCATAATATCAAGCTTTCTGTCAATTATATGCTTTTCAAGCTTCATATTAGGAATGCCATATCTTAAAAGTCCACCGATACGGTCAGCTCTTTCATATACAGTAACACTGTGTCCTCTCTGATTTAACTGGTCTGCTACAGCAAGTCCGGCAGGGCCTGAACCTACTACAGCAATTCTCTTCTTAGTTCTTACCTTAGGAGGATTTGCTTTCGCATAACCTTTGGCATATGCATGTTCAATGATTGCCATTTCATTCTCTTTGGTACATACTGCCTTGCCATTAAGTCCGCATGTACATGCTTTCTCACAGAGTGCAGGACACACACGGCTTGTAAATTCAGGGAAGTTACTTGTCTTATGTAACCTGTGATATGCCTGTTCCCAGTTTCCTGTGTAAAGAAGATCATTCCATTCCGGAATAAGATTATTAAGCGGACATCCGCTAGTCATTCCCTTTATTGTCATACCAGACTGGCAGAATGGCACGCCACAGTCCATGCAGCGTGAACTCTGCTTTCTCTGTTCATCTTCTGACAGAGGTGTATGAAATTCATTAAAATTCTTTATTCTTTCCTTAGGTGAAACCGCTGTAGCTTCAACTCTTTCATAGTCTAAAAATCCTGTTGGCTTTCCCATGGTTAGCTCCTTTCATGTATGTTATAAACTTGCACTGTCCCTACGGGTGCACTTCCAAAAGCTTCGCTTTTGTCAGTCGCGACTGCGTCTCAACCCTACTTGGTAGCAGCATAGAATGCTTCTATCTGAGCCTGTTCGCTGCTAAGTCCTTTTTCTTCCATCTGTACTATCATGTTAAGCATCTTCTTATAATCATGTGGCATGATTTTCTTGAACTTTGGAAGATATTCTCCGAAGTTATCAAGTATTTCCTTGCCCTTCTTAGAATTAGTATAAGCAACATGTTCTGTTATAAGCTGCTTTAACTCAAGGACATCATATTTGTTAGAAACTGCTTCCATTGAAACGAGCTGCTTATTAACTCTCTTGTAAAGACTTGTGTCTTCATCAAGAACATAAGCAATTCCACCGCTCATACCAGCAGCAAAGTTCTTGCCAGTCTTACCTAATACTACTACTGTACCACCTGTCATATATTCACATCCGTGGTCACCAGTTCCCTCAACAACTGCTGTTGCACCTGAATTTCTTACACAGAATCTTTCTCCAGCAACACCATTGATGAATGCCTTACCACTTGTAGCGCCATACAAAGCAACATTACCGATGATAATATTCTCATCTTCCTTATAAGTACTTCCTGTTGGTGGATATACAATAAGCTTTCCACCTGAAAGTCCCTTACCAAAGTAATCGTTACTATCACCAACAAGCTCAAGTGTAAGTCCCTTAGGAATAAATGCACCAAAGCTCTGTCCGCCAGCACCATTACATTTTACTGTGTATGTATCATCATCAAGCTTATCATCAAATCTTCTTGTAATCTCCGCACCAAGAAGTGTTCCTAATGCACGGTCTGTATTGGCAACATCAATTTCAAGACTTCTCTTGCTTCCTGTCTCCATAGCGGACTCGAACTTCTTAAGTAAAATCTTTTCATCAACTGTCTTCTCAAGTTCGAAATCAAATACATTTTTCTTATCATAATGTATCTTTGTCTGCTTAACATATGGATTGTCAAGAATCTGTGATAAATCAATCTCTGCTGAACGTCCGCTCTTGGCAACATTCTTCTGCTCAAGCAGATCTGTTCTTCCTACCAGCTCATCAAGTGTCTTAATTCCTAAGTCAGCCATTATCTCACGGAGTTCCTGTGCAATGAATCTCATGAAATTAACAACATATTCAGGCTTACCTGTAAATCTCTTACGAAGCTCAGGATTCTGTGTTGCAACACCAACAGGACATGTATCAAGATTACATACTCTCATCATTACGCAGCCCATAGTTACAAGTGGAGCTGTTGCAAATCCGAATTCCTCTGCGCCAAGCATTGCTGCAATAGCAACATCCCTGCCGCTCATCAGCTTACCATCAGTCTCAATAACAACCTTATTACGCAGTCCGTTCATTGTAAGAGTCTGATGTGCCTCTGCAAGACCTAATTCCCATGGAAGTCCGGCATTATGTATAGAGCTTCTTGGAGCTGCACCAGTACCTCCGTCGTAACCAGAAATAAGAATTACCTGTGCGCCCGCCTTGGCAACACCGGAAGCAACTGTACCAACACCAGCTTCTGAAACAAGCTTGACTGATATTCTTGCATTCTTGTTAGCATTCTTGAGGTCGTATATAAGCTGTGCCAGATCCTCGATTGAATATATATCATGATGTGGTGGTGGTGAAATAAGTGCAACACCCGGAGTTGAAAGACGAGTCTTTGCAATCCAAGGATACACCTTCTTTCCCGGAAGATGTCCACCTTCACCCGGCTTAGCGCCCTGTGCCATCTTAATCTGAATCTCCTGTGCGCTTACAAGGTATCTTGAAGTAACACCAAACCTACCAGAAGCAACCTGCTTGATTGCAGAGCATCTGTTAAGACCATCCGGACCAACCTTTAATCTGTCAATGTCCTCTCCACCTTCACCTGAGTTAGACTTACCATGAAGCATGTTCATGGCAATAGCCATAGTTTCATGTGCCTCTCTTGATATTGAACCATATGACATAGCACCAGTCTTGAATCTTCTTACGATAGAATCAACACTTTCAACCTCATCAATGCTGATTCCCTTCTTAGGGAACTTAATGTTCATAAGACCTCTTAAGTTCTTAACGCCCTCTTCCTTATTAACAAGAGCTGTATATTCCTTAAATGTCTTGTAATCTCCTGTTCTTGTAGCAAGCTGTAACAAATGTATTGTCTGTGGGTTATACAGATGTTCTTCCTTGCCGCTTCTCATCTTATGAGCGCCTGAGCTGTCAAGAGTAGTATCTGTAGAAAGTCCAAGTGGATCAAATGCCTTAGAGTGAAGTGTCTCAACATCTTCCTGAATATCCTTTAGTGACACGCCTTCAATTCTTGAAACTGTACCCTTAAAGTATTTATCTATAACATCTGAATTAATTCCAATTGCCTCAAATATCTTAGCACCCTGATATGACTGGATTGTTGAAATACCCATCTTGGCAGCAATCTTAACAATACCTGTGATAATTGCCTTATTGTAATCATCAACTGCTGCATAATAATCCTTGTCAAGCATATTGAGGTCGATAAGCTCCTGAATACTCTCCTGTGCAAGATATGGATTGATTGCAGAAGCACCATATCCAAGAAGCGCTGCAAAATGATGGACATCTCTTGGCTCACCACTCTCTAAGATTACAGCCATGCTTGTTCTCTTCTTAGTCTGTACAAGATACTGCTGTAATGCAGCAACCGCAAGTAATGAAGGAATAGCAACATGGTTCTCATCAACACCTCTGTCTGAAAGAATAATAATATTAGCACCTTCTCTGTGTGCTCTGTCAACCTCAACAAATAAGTGGTCGATAGCTCTCTCAAGTGAAGTGTTCTTATAATATATAATAGGAATAGTCTCTACCTTAAATCCTTCAACATTCATATTCTTAATCTTAAGAAGGTCTGTGTTAGTAAGGATTGGATCATTAATTCTTAACTGTTTGCAGTTCTCAGCCTTTTCCTCAAGAATATTACCCTCTGTTCCAAGATAAACAGTTGTTGATGTAACAACCTTCTCTCTTATTGAGTCAATTGGCGGATTAGTAACCTGTGCAAATAACTGTTTGAAATAATTAAACAGTGGCTGATGCTTGTTAGAAAGTACCGCAAGTGGAGTATCAATACCCATAGCACCTGTCTGCTCTGTTCCGTTAAGAGCCATAGGAAGTATTGATGTCTTAAAATCCTCGTATGTATAACCAAATGCTTTCTGGAGTCTTGCTCTTTCTTCCTTAGTATGAACAGGAACTTTCTTGTTAGGAATCTTTAAATCCTTAAGCTGGATAAGATTGCTGTCAAGCCATTCTCCATAAGGATTCTTAGTTGCATATTCTTCCTTAAGCTTATCATCCTCTATAAGCTCGCCCTTAACCGTATCAATAAGAAGCATTTTACCAGGTCTTAATCTGTCCTTTAATTTAATTCTGCTCTCTGGGATTGGAAGTGCACCAACCTCTGAAGAAAGAATAAGATAACCATCGTTAGTAATATAATATCTTGAAGGACGAAGACCATTACGGTCAAGCACTGCTCCGAAGTAATCTCCATCTGTAAATGCGATAGAAGCCGGACCATCCCAAGGTTCCATCATTGTTGCATAATACTGGTAAAAGTCCTTCTTCTCCTGTGCCATTGCACCATTGTTAATCCAAGGCTCAGGAATTGTAATCATAACAGCAAGTGGAAGCGGCATGCCATTCATAACAAAGAACTCCAGTGTGTTATCTAACATTGCTGAATCCGAACCGTTAGTATTAACAACCGGTGTAATCTTTGACATTTCATCTTCAAGATATGGAGAAGTCATTGTCTCTTCTCTTGCTAACATTCTGTCCGCATTACCCTTGATAGTATTAATCTCACCGTTATGTACCATGAATCTGTTAGGATGAGCTCTCTCCCAGCTTGGATTAGTGTTAGTTGAGAATCTTGAATGAACAAGTGCAATAGCTGACTCATAATCAGGATTCTCAAGGTCGCCAAAGAACTGGCGAAGCTGTCCTACAAGGAACATACCCTTGTATACAATCGTTCTGCTTGATAATGAACATACGTAAGTTGTGTCTTCTGCTGTCTGCTCAAATACTCGTCTTGCAACATAAAGTCTTCTGTCGAACTCAATTCCTTTAGCTGCATTGGCAGGTCTTTTTACAAATCCCTGCATGATATATGGCATACAGTCAACCGCCTTTTTACCAAGAACATTAGGAAATGTTGGAACATCTCTCCAACCTAAGAATTCAAGCCCTTCCTTTTCAACAATGATTTCGAACATCTTCTTGGCTCTGTTTCTTGCCAGTTCATCCTGTGGGAAGAAAAACATTCCAACGCCATAATCGCGCTCATCTCCAAGCTCAATTCCTAATGGCTTTACGGCTTTCTTAAAGAATTTGTGTGATATCTGAAGAAGAATACCAACACCATCACCAGTCTTTCCTTCTGCATCTTTACCAGCTCTATGCTCAAGATTTTCTACAATGCTTAAAGCATCAGATACTGTCTGATGTGTCTTAATTCCATTAATACTTACAATAGCTCCGATACCACAGGCATCATGCTCAAGTTCAGATCTGTAAAGACTAGGCTGTTTGATTTCGTTTTCCATAAGTCTAATCATCCTTTCGTATATTCTAAAGCTTTGCTTGCACATAATATACTCCTGTTTTATGGATTTTGTAAATATTTTTTTGCCGCAATTGTCTGATAATTTGACTATTGCTACTTTCAATTGTAATTATCAGATAATTATAGAATTTGTCACGATATTATCTCTTAAAATGTAATACCATCTTTATTTATCATTATATGTTTTACACTTAATCCCTGCCTGTTTTTAAACATAAAAGTTGAATTGTTTCTAAATTGTGTCTGATTTTTACCTGTCGGCGTAAAATTAGTAAAAAAATAAAGTGACAAAACCAAACATACTAATTTGCAAGGTTTTATCACTTTATATTATTAATGATTATCTATTAGTTATTAGCAGGTACTCCTCCTATCAGGAAATCAACCGCTTTCTCCTTAACAGAAAACTGTATTTCTGTATGTTCTCCACCATATTCACCATCAAGTGTCCATGATACAGGCTGTGGTGATTCGAACCTTACAGAGCTGGTCTTCCATGTGCATACCCAGTCACATTTACTAAGGTCTTTAGTTATAAAAGCATTAATAAGTGACTGGACTGCTATAGGATTATTAAGCTCTCTTATCAGGGTAACTTCAAATAATCCATCCTGCAGATTAACATCATTACCTGTAAGATTCTTTATTCCTCCAACCGAATCTGTATTACTTATCATTCCATATACAAAATTTCCCTCAACATTCATCTCCTCAGAATATACACGCATATACTGTGGTTTAATCGTTGATAAGCTTCTGACCGCTTCAATTACATAAGCCTGATGTCCCAGTACATTCTTAAGATTCTGTGGAGTTCCATAAGAGACCCTTGTAAACGCCCCAAATGCAGCAACATAATTAAATGAGCGCTCTCCATTTACCATTCCTACATCACAAGGAAAACGTTTACCCTTTGCTATATTAACAGCAGCCTTCACCATATTTCTTGGAATTCCCAGACTTGCAGCAAAATCATTCGTTGTTCCACTAGGAATATACCCTATCGGCGGCTTCTCTCCTTTATACTTAAGAACAGCAGCTACCGTTTCATTCAGAGTACCATCTCCACCACTACATGTTATAACATCATACCTGCCTTCACTATCTAAAATGTGCTGATAGCCATCAAGCGATGCCTTGGTCGGATATACAGTAATCTCATATCCAGCCTTAGAAAATACCTGTATTATCTTCATCAGCTGATTCTTAATCTGAGCTTTTCCTGAGTTTGGATTAAATACAAACAGCATCTTCATCATAATCACCTGTCCCATTTATCACATAATGCATTAATCTGATCTGTAAACTTAGCCAGATCTTTATTCGTACCACCCTCATTGTGTGTAATAACTGTCATGAGACGCTTTCCAGCAGCAACAAGTCTGTCAAATACAGTTTTACCACGCTGTGTACTCGTCGTTCTTCTAGTCTTTCTTTCCTTAACTCCTTCAGAGATAACTCTGTCTGCAATAAGATCATAACTTCCGCCTGTATATGGTGCCATGGCATCATAACCGTATTCTTCTTTAAGACACTCCGTAAACTCGTCACACACACTGTCTTCGCCATGCACAACAAACACCTTTTTAGGCTTTCTGTCAAATGCATTAATCCAACAAAGAAGCCCATCCTTATCAGCATGGCCACTCGAACCCTGAAGCTGTACAATCTCAGCCTTTATCTGGATTGGCTCACCGAAAAGCTTAATCTCTTCTGCACCATCAACTATAATACGGCCTGTTGTTCCAACAGCCTGATAACCGACAAATACAATTGTACACTCTGGTCTCCACAAATTATGCTTCAGGTGATGTCTTATTCTTCCCGCTTCACACATACCTGATGAAGAAATAATAACCTTAGGATTAGGATCAAAGTTAATCTGCTTTGATTCATCTCCCGTAGTTGCATACTTAAGCCCTGGAAATGTAAGCGGATTAATCCCCTTTCTTACAAGTTCTACTGCCTCATCATCAAAGCAGCTCTCCACATTCTTAATAAATATGTTCGTCGCTTCAATAGCAAGTGGACTATCCATATATACATCAAAATCTCTGCCAACGAGATTATCTTCTTTAATCTTTCTTATGATATAAAGCAGTTCCTGAGTTCTTCCTACTGCAAAGGACGGAATAACAACATTACCGCCTCTTTCAAATGTTCTCTTAAATATATCAGTTAAATCTTCCACATAATTAGGAGTTCCTCCGTGGCTTCTGTTACCATAAGTTGACTCCATAACTACATAGTCGGCATCCCTGACATGCTTCGGGTCTTTAATTATCGGCTTGTTAATATTACCTATATCACCCGAAAACACAATCTTCTCTGTTACATCACCATTCTCTGTCTTCTCTGTTGCCCATACCTCGATACTCGCTGAACCAAGAAGATGTCCAACATCTGTGAATCTAATCTTAATTCCTTCTGCAATATCATATACCCTGTCATACTCACAGCCTACGAACTGCTTGCAGACATTAACTGCTGCATCCATATCATACAGTGGAACAAATTCCTTGAGTTTTCCTCCTGATCTGGCAGCCTTCCGGTTTCTCCATTCAGCTTCAAACATCTGAATATGTGCGCTGTCTCTTAACATTATCTCACACAGCTGTGCCGTAGCTGATGTTGAATACACCTGTCCCCTGAATCCATTCACATACATAAGAGGAATCAGACCTGAATGGTCAATGTGTGCATGCGTCAGCAATATGCAATCCACATCAGATGCTGCAATAGGAAGTTCCTGATTTTCATATACATCATTGCCCTGTTCCATACCGCAATCTACAAGAATATTAAGACCTGCCGCCTGTAAGAAATGACAGCTTCCTGTTACCTCATGATCCGCGCCTAAAAATGTTAGTTTCATAATATGCCTCATTTCCGCGTCAACGCTATTTTTTCACGATATTTCTGATGTAATTGTAACATTTTCCTATGTAAAATTAAATACAATCATATATAAAAATTGTATTAATTCTCTGTATATTCTATATCCGTAAATGTAACATCCGCATTTCTCGAAACGAAGAATCCTGCGTATACATGCTTATGGTCTACGGCTGTCAGCTTAAAATCAAATCCGCCTGTTAAGAACTCCCCATCGCCTAATTTTACTGCATATCCGTCCGGATTAGACTTAATACATACTTCTACTGTATCACACGGTTTAAGTTCTCTTCCTGTCACGCTTCCCTGCATAAGTTCGCTGTTCTTTCTTGCAAAACAGCTCCATGCCTGGTCTTTATAAGTAAGATTAAGTGGTGCTGCCGCTACATAATCACCAAGTACATCAGGCATTTTCTTATCAATATACATATCATCTCTTACCATAAGCCCGAATGACACCTGATTGTTATAGAAATAATCATTAATTGTCATCTTAGCCTTAAGGGTAAAGTTCACATTTACAGGAATCTTCTTATAGTACATTGCAATTCCGTCTGTAACAGCAGATATCTTGCCATCATCATTCTTAACTGCGATGTGTATTCCCCCTGGAACTTCTTCAAGTATATAATTATCAGATTCCGTTGGCAGAGTTGTAACATCACCGAATACTGTGCCTTTGAATCCATATGCATCTTTAAAGTTCTTGCTGTCAGCAAGCTCATCGCTGAACACTACCGGCTTGTATAAAGCATTTTTTTCAAGATATCTGTTCTTGTCTGGAAGCGGTTCATCTGCCCTTATATTAACTATATTCTCTGAAAGTCCTGATATTCCAGCCTTTTCAAGCTCCTGCATAACAAGAAAAGCATTAACCCTGCCGCCCCATATATTAGTGTGTGTATTGTCAACACTTACTTCTTTATTAGATGGCCATGCGTGAAGATAAATTGTCTCTTCTGGTCCTAACTCTTCATATAAAGCCTTTGTCTTTTCAGTCATATCAACACATACGATTCCAAGGTCTCTTGCAAGGTCACGGACTGCCTGTGAATAATCCCCTCCCTTAAACTGTGCAGCGTCATCAGTTATGTGAAGCTCCTGCTTTGTCCACTCTCCTGTTGCAGTTCTTCTTACAATAGGTGTACACAGTATTGGTGTACATGAAACATCAAGTGCCGGCTTAATATAATTGTCATATAATGATGCTGCAAATGTGCCTTTCTTATCCCTGCCGCCTATCGGGCTTGTATATCTTCCTGTCTCTGTTTTCTCATCATTATGTCCAAATCCGATTATAAGAAAATCTCCTGCTTTCATGCCTGCAAGAAGCTCCTTATAATTCTCTTCCTTAGTAAAGCTTAAGCTGCTTCTTCCTGAAAGTGCAAGATTATTAACCTGCACCTTGCTGTTAAGATAACAACCAAGCTTGGTTCCGTATCCATATCTTGGATAATAGTATTTGTCATCAAAAGAGCTTAATGTTGAATCACCAACAACCCATAATGTACTCATCGTATGTCACCTCGTTTTAAATATATGTGTTATCATCAATATGTCCTATTAAGGTAGTTTTCGCGGAGGTGTTCCTCCATCGCAGCTATCTCTTTCTCGAACTCTCTGGCAGATATAAGCAGGCATCCCTGTCCTCTTATAATTACCTGTTCTACACCATCTGATGTTGCCACCGTTACATTATATTTCTTTCCATTCTCATGTGCAAATTTTTCTATATAATGGTCAGCAGTTTCCGCTGTCTTCGTAAATACAACATGAATATTATGAAAATCTATAAACTCCTCATCATGTCCAGGCACTCTGTATGCGTCAAATACCACAATCAGTTCGCATCCCTTCATTGCCTGATAATTACACAGTATATCAAGCAGCCTGCCTCTTGCACTGTCAAGATTGACCTGTGCAAGCTCTGATAGCTCCTTAAATGCATGTATTATATTATATCCGTCAACAAGAAGAAAACTCTTCTTATCTGGATTATATTCAGGTGCTTTAGGAGGGTTTTTAACATTGGCATTACCGCCTGTAACATATCTTCCAACTGCTGTGTCAGCTTTTCTTTTCGATAACTTTCTTCTTTCATTATCGCCTCTGCTGTTAGAAAAATATGTTTCGTTCAAGATTCTGTCTACCTCGTCTGTTCCAATCCACTCGTCAGACACTGTTCTTGAAGCCTGCTTTGCCGTAAGCTTGACCTCCCTGTCAGACTGTCCACCGGCAACCCCGGAATCCGTCACGGCTATCTCGACATGTGCATGCTCTCTTACTTCATTCCACGGCACAACATATCCCGAACCGCCTGCACAGAATACTGAATCTACCGGATTTCTTGTATCACGCTCAGGCTCATATCCGAATCGTTCAATAACCTCTTCTGTATTATGGCATGGTCTGTAGCCTGCCATCTTAAGAGCAAGTCTGCCTGTTCCCTTAGTATAGGCATTAACCTCTGCCTGATAGTTACCAATCACTGAAACCGGACCTTCACCTGTGATAACAACATTATCACCATCAGCCTCCTGCATGTTGAATGCTGCACCCATTCTCTCGAAGTCTGTCATTGCCCTGCCGACATAATCTCTCTTCACCTCAAGTGAAAATGCGTAGAATGGCTCTAACAATACTGATTCTGCCTGCATAAGCCCCTGCCTTACAGCTCTGTAGGTTGCCTGCCTGAAATCTCCGCCTTCCGTATGCTTTGGATGCGCCCTTCCTGCAACCAGCGTAATCTTCATGTCCGTGAGTTCAGAACCTGTAAGCACTCCTCTATGCATTTTTTCACACAAATGTGTATACACAAGCCTCTGCCAGTTCTTATCAAGTATATCCTCACTGCAATGACATTCGTATCTCATGCCGCTTCCCGACTCACCCGGTTCAAGCAGCAGATGAACCTCCGCATAATGTCTTAAAGGCTCGAAATGTCCGATACCATACGCCTTATTCTTAATAGTCTCTTTATATACAATGCTTCCTTCGCCAAATGTTACATCTACTCCGAATCTTGTCCTGATAATATTAGTCAGTACTTCGATAAGCACAGGTCCCATTACACTTACATGTATCTCTTTAAAATTCTCATCCCATTCAACATGAAGTTCAGGTTCTTCCTCCTCAAGTGTACGAAGCTTTGAAAGCAGTGCCACAGGATCTGCTCCTGCCGGAAGATTAAGCTTGTAATTAAGAACTGGCTCAAGCACTGGTATATTATCCTCGCCGCCCGCTCCGATAAACTGTCCTGCTTTGGTTTCTGAAAGTCCTGTCACTGCACACACAGTTCCGGCTGGTGCTTCATTAATGCTTGTAAACTTATCTCCTGCATAGACTCTTATCTGGTTGACCTTCTCATTACCAATAAGCATCTTGGACTTTAGCGAACCGCCACACACTTTAAGATGTGTAAGCCTTTCTCCTCTGTCATCCCTTGTTATCTTATACACCTTTGCAGAGAATTCGTCACTATATTCTGGACATCCAGCATATGTATCTATTCCTTTAATCAATTCTTCAACGCCATTCATTCTTAATGCCGAGCCGAAATATACTGGAAATATCCTGCGGTTCATAACCATATCGCTTATAAGCGCATCGTCAACATGTGCAGAATCAAGGAACTGCTCAAGTGCCTCCTCATGACACATCGCTACTTCCTCATAATCTATATTATTAAAATCAACGCATGACTCTGACAGCCTGTTCTTTAACTGCTCCATAATTCTTGCCCTGTCAGTTCCTTGCTGGTCCATCTTATTAACAAATATAAATACCGGAATTCCAAGTCTCTTAAGCAGACTCCACAAAGTCTCAGTATGTCCCTGTACCCCATCCATTCCACTTATAACAAGAACTGCCGCATCAAGCACCCACAATGTTCTCTCCGTCTCTGCCGAAAAATCAACATGTCCAGGTGTATCAAGCAGCGTATATGAACTGCCATTGTAATTATAAGCTGCCTGCTTTGAAAATATGGTTATTCCTCTTGCTCTTTCCATATCCACTGTGTCAAGAAATGTATCCTGATTATCAACTCTTCCAAGCTTTCTTATACTTCCCGCACTATATAGAATCGCCTCTGACAGAGTCGTCTTTCCTGCATCAACATGTGCCAGCATGCCGATAGTTATCGGATTACTATGTGCCATATCATTTCCTTTCTCCAAGTTTTATTCCATGCCTTCCTTAAGCCATCTCGCAATATTGGTAAAATCAATCTTAAGTTCTCCATTATATATATTCACCGGAACCGGCTTATCAAAGCCATATATCACCGGATACACATCACTTTCAAAGAAATACACAAGAACCTTCTCCTGCACAAAATCCAGTATCCAGTATTCACGCACTCCAGCCTCCATATACTTGGATAGCTTCAATGCATAATCCTTCTTCTTGGTAGACGAAGAAACGACCTCCACAACAAAGTCCGGTGCACCATATATACCAAATCTCTTAATCTTAGATGTATCGCATACTATTCCTACGTCCGGCTGAACCATAGTCCTTTCATCACAATCAAGCTGTACATCTACAGGTGCTATAAATGGGCGGCAGCTTCCACCATGTTCCATAATATAATTAGCAATCTGCCTGTAAATCTCCCCGCCAATTGACTGATGTCCGAAAGTTGGCGAAGCCATATCATAAAAGTATCCGTCAATCAGCTCCACTCTCTGATCATCAGGCAATGCCCTGTAATCATCAATAGTGTATTCACCATTCTTTCTTGCCTTATATAATCCACCTGACTCCCTTACTTCCAACTGTTCATTAAAGACCTGTTCCAGTGCTGTAAGAGTATCATATCGCGGACTCTCTGTTTCCCCAGAAAAAATCTTCTGCACTGTTCCCAGAGGCACCCCAGACAATTCAGCTATCTTGGCATATGAATATCCTTTTTCCTTCTTCTTCTCTTTCATCTCATTAATTGTCATATAACCCTCTCCAATCAAAACATGAGTATCCGTACATGATTAAATATAATTTCTATACTCATTATAAGAGTTGTATATCCATTAGTCAACCAAAATATAATAAATAAATATCCGTTTTTCAACCGTTTTGTTTCCATACTTACTGGTTGAAACTTAAATGATGTTAAATATCGCACTTGAGCTTAGCTCACTCACCACATGATTATTCAATAACCTACCAGATTGCCTTATCATCATAATTTCGTAGGTCATTTTTGCACTAAAAAAGAGTTTTATATTCTAAAAAACATACTAAATAGCTCAAGTTCCATTAAATAGTAGGTTATTTCTTGGATTTTTCGTTGCGAATTGCTTGAAAAGCAGAAAAAACACCTACTAATCATGCGTAAAATGCAGTTATAGTAGGTGTTGGTATAGAAATTATTAAGGGTTATTCAACCAGTATCCAAACACTCTTGTCTTGTTTATCTACAATAGTAGAAATTTGTTTTATTGTATTATCTTCTTGTAAGCCTGTCAATACTATAGTTGAAATATATTTTATTAATTTATATTGACATATTCTTTTTGTATTGTTATTATATTTATGATGCATCATTTTATATTTTAACTATATCCAATATATGAAACATACAAGAAAGGCGACATATGAATAATACCAACAACACTACTCACCAGAAAGATGTCTCCCTTAAGACTTTCTGGCGTGATAATAAACATTTTGCAGACCTTTTCAATGCTACCGTCTTTAATGGTAAACAGGTGCTTAAGCCCAACAAGCTTACTGAGATGGACACTGATGTTTCTGCTACTATCCAGTCTAAGAGTTACAATGAATCTATTACCAGAAACAGAGATGTTGTAAAGAAGATGTCAGACGGCGTAGAGTTTAATATTCTCGGGCTTGAGATTCAGGACAAGACACATTATGCCATGCCTTTGCGAACCATGACCTATGACGCACTTGGCTACATAAAGGAATACAACGACATCAAGAAACAACATAAGCTGAATAAAGATTCTTTCAGTTCTCATGAAGAATTTCTTTCTGGAATTAACAAGTCTGACCGTTTCCACCCTATAATAACGCTCGTTCTTTACTATGGTGAGTCATTATGGGATGGTCCTACCTGCCTGTCTGACATGATGATTTCCATGCCTGATAATATCAAGGCTTACTTCTCCGACTATAAGTTAAATCTGGTTCAGATACTTGATTCTGATAAATATACATTTTATAATGAAGATGTAAGAGATGTGTTTAATATTATAAGGAACATATATAATGATGATTTCGATTCAATATATCGTGAATATGAATCCCGCAATGTAGATATTGATGTAATGGAACTGATATGTAACATAACCTCAGTTCCAAAGCTTATGGACTTATGTACAGATACTGAACAAGGAGGGACTGTCAATATGTGTGAAGCAATGAAACGATTTCAGGCTGAATGTGAAAGCAAAGGTATGAAAGAAGGTATCGATTCCGAAAAAGTCAACTCTATCATCTCCATGCTAGAATTCGGCATAACCAAAGAACAGATATTAACCAGGTACACTAAAGAGGATTTAGAAAGAGCAGAAGCTGCTATCGCTAATGAGAACTAACACCATACTAATAATATTAAAGCCAGTTAATCTAGCAATTAAGATTAACTGGCTTATTTTATCTGATACTTTTATAGATTTCTGGTCTTCTGTCCCTGAACAGGCCCCAGCTCACGCGAAGGTCGGCATCTGCGTCAAGGTCGGATTCCCCATAGACAATTTCTTCCTTGTCTCTTGATGCCTGTGTCACTATCTCGCCTGTTGCATCTGTTACAAATGAAGAACCATAGAATACAAGTGATGATTCCTGATAACCATTAGCTTCAGATGGTGTAACCTTCTCCTCACCAATACGGTTGGCAGCTACTACAGGAATTATATTGCACGCTGAATGTCCCTGCATACATCTTCTCCAGTGCGGCATGCTGTCAACCTCAAGAATCGGCTCTGAGCCGATCGCTGTCGGATAGAAAAGGATTTCTGCTCCCTGTACCGCCATTCCTCTGGCTGTCTCTGGAAACCACTGATCCCAGCATATTCCTACTCCAATTCTGGCATATTTTGTATCCCACACCTTAAAGCCTGTATCTCCCGGTGTGAAATAGAACTTTTCCTGATAATAATGGTCATCAGGAATATGTGTTTTTCTGTATATTCCAAGAACACTTCCATCTGCGTCAATAACTGCAACAGTGTTATAGAACACATTTATATCTCTTTCATAAAAGCTTATTGGAAGCACAACTTTAAGTTCGGCTGCCACCTTCTGAAAATGCTTCACAGCCGGATTCTCATCAACAGGTGTTGCAAATGCGTAATAATCATAATTTCTCTCCTGACAGAAATACTGTCTTTCAAAAAGCTCAGGAAGCAGTATTATCTGTGCACCGTTAGCTGCCGCTTCACGAACCATCTTATCAGCTTTTGCAATGTTCTCTTCTCCCGACCGTGAACACTGCATCTGTATGCCTGCATACTTTACATTTCTCACACTATTTTACCTCCGGAATCTGTTGTGTAATACAGTGGATATTGCCTCCACCGACTATTATATCTCTTGCATATATCCCGACTATCTTTCTGTCAGGAAATGCTTCTTTAAGCACATTTATTGCAAGGCTGTCCGCCTCGTCATCAAACTGCGGCACTATGACTGAGTCATTGGCAATATAGAAATTAACATAAGACGCAGCAAGACGCTCGCCTGCTTCTCTCATGTCCTCGCCTTCCTCAAATTCAAAGCCATTAAGTTCTTCCTCAGTTATGCACACAGGTTTCTTAGGAATAAGCATTTTTCTTACTTTAATGTGTCTTCCTTTGGCGTCAGTTACATTCTCAAGAACAGAAAGACAAGCCTTGCTCATCTCATACTGCGGGTCATTCTCATCATCTGTCCATGCAAGTACAACCTCTGCGGGTGCTGTAAATGCACACACATTATCCACATGCTCGTTAGTCTCGTCATTATATATTCCACATGGAAGCCAGATTATCTTGCTTACATTGCAGTACTGCTTTAATTTATCCTCAATCTGTTCCCTGCTAAGCTGTGGATTTCTTCCCTTACTCAACAGACAGCTTTCAGTAACAAGCATTGTTCCTTCGCCATCTGTATGTATTGAACCACCTTCAAGAACAAATGGTGCTGCATTATATCCCTGACAGCCAAGATAAGACATAAACTGTCCGGCTACAAGGTTGTCATTGTCCCAGTCCGCGTACAGTCCGTCATATGTTCCGCCCCACGCATTAAATTCCCAGTTAATTCCACGCAAATCACGCGCTTCATATGGTGTATCCACATTTCCACTCACAACGAATGTAGGACCTGTATCTCTTGCCCATGCATCGTCTGTATCCATGACTACAAGCCTGACCGTTTCCGGGAGCATCTTTGCTGCTTCCTCTTTTCTACCTTCTGATACAATCATGTATACCTGCTCGCTTTCACTGATTACAGACGCTATCTGTGCAAATGCTTTCTTAGCCGCCTTTGCTCCATAAGCCCAAGAACCCGGTCTTTCTGGCCATATCATAATGCAGCCCTGATGTCTTTCAAATTCAGCAGGCATGCGGAAACCGTCTGCTGCCGGAGTACTGTTTATATAATCCATATCTATAATCTCCCTTTGAAATCTTCATAGCCAAAATGCTTCCACACCTTACATTCCCCATCACTATCCATAATTACAATATCCGGCAGTGGGATTCCGTTAAATGTATTGTTCTTAACCATTGAATATATAGCCATATCTTCAAATACGAGTCTGTCCCCAACATTGATTTCCCTGCCGAATTGATAATCACCTATGATATCTCCTGCAAGACATGTATAAGACGATAATCTGTATCTGTATCTTCCCTTCTTCGCCGGTTTCCATATACCTTCTTTTACGTCCATATCAAAATCAATCTCTATGTCCTTATCAATTCCATACTCATCTTCCATGTCCGATATTTTCAATCCGTCACGAAGAGGTGGTGTATATGGCATTTCCAACACATCAGGCATATGGCACGCTGCTGAAGCGTCAAGTATAAGAGTTGTTATTCCATTTTCGACTTTATCAAGAACTGTAGTCACAAGATATCCTGCATTAAGTGCAACAGCTTCTCCCGGTTCAACATACACCTGTACATCATATTTCTTTTTCACATGACTGATACATTTTTCAAGAGTTTCAATGTCGTAATCTTCACGGGTTATATGATGTCCGCCGCCGAAATTAACCCACTTCATATCTTTCATGAGAAATCCGAATTTCTCTTCAACAACTCTTAAGGTTTCCGCCAAGTCGTCTGAATTCTGTTCGCATAATGTATGAAAATGTATTCCTTCCATGCCAGATAACACATCCGGTTCTTCCTTAAGAGCGGCTTTCAGGTTCTTAAGAGTAACTCCTAGTCTGCTGCCCGGCGCGCATGGGTCATATATTGCATGGTCACCCTGTGTAGAAAACTCTGGATTAACTCGAAGTCCAAAGCTTACCCCAGCCTCAATACATCTGGCTTTATGCTTCTTTAACTGTGAAACTGAGTTAAAGACAACATGGTCACATATATTTACAAGCTCATCCATATCCTCATCAGTAAATGCCGGTGCAAATACATGATTTTCTTTTCCCATACACTCAGCACCAAGTCTGGCTTCATATATTCCACTTGCCGTAGTCCCGCTTATATATTTTCCAATCAGCGGATATTCTGCATATGCTGAAAATGCTTTCTGCGCCAGCAGTATGTGGCAGCCGGTATCTTCTTCTACTTTATGAAGTATCTCAAGATTATGAATAAGCATTTTTTCATCTATTACATATGCCGGTGTCTTTAACTCATCAAATCTCATAATTAACCTCTCTTTTTAGTCTACTAAAACAGGATTTTCATCGACAACCCATGGGAGACCGTACTTATTAAGCGCATCCATGTATGGATCCGGATCAAATTCATCTGTTGTGAATACTCCCGGCTTGTTCCAGAGTCCCTTTGCAACAAGCATTGTACCAATCATAGCAGGTACACCTGTTGTATATGAAATAGCCTGTGAACCTACCTCACGGTAACATTCCTGATGGTCGCACACATTGTAAATATATACCTTCTTCTCCTTGCCGTCTTTGATACCTGTGAAGATACAGCCGATATTAGTCTTACCTACTGTTCTTGGTCCAAGTGAAGCAGGGTCTGGAAGAAGTGCCTTTAAGAACTGGATTGGAACAATCTCCTGTCCGTTGAATTCAACCGGGTCAGTTCTTAACATTCCGACATTCTCAAGGCATTTCATATGTGTAAGATAGCTCTGTCCAAATGTCATGAAGAAACGTATTCTCTTAACATGCGGAATATTAGCAGCAAGTGCCTCTATTTCCTCATGGTGAAGCAGGTACATATCCTTCATTCCTACTCCCTCAAAATTGTACTCTCTCTTTATTGACATAGCAGGAATCTCAACCCAGTGACCATCCTCCCAGTATGAGCCGGGTGCTGATACCTCACGAAGATTAATCTCCGGGTTAAAGTTAGTTGCAAACGGATATCCATGATCGCCGCCGTTGCAGTCTAATATATCAATTGTATGTATCTCATCAAAATAGTGTTTCTGTGCATAAGCTGTGAATACACTTGTTACGCCCGGATCAAAGCCTGTTCCTAAAAGTGCTGTAATTCCGGCTTCTTTATATTTTTCTCTGTAAGCCCACTGCCATGAGTAGTCAAAATATGCTGTAAATCCAAGACGCTTGCATCTCTCCTCATATACCTTTCTCCACTCAGGATTGTCTGTATCCTCACACTCGTAATTAGCAGTATCAACATAAGGAACTTTACATGCAAGACATGCATCCATAATCGTAAGATCCTGATATGGAAGTGCCACATTAAGAACTACATCCGGCTTGAATTCATTGATAAGCGCAATAACCTCATCTGTGTTGTCAGCATCAACCTTTGCTGTTGTGATGTTAGTGCTTGTCTTGTCCTTCAATTCATCTGCTAATTTGTCACATTTGCTCACTGTTCTGCTCGCTATGCACAGGTCTGAAAATACCTCGCTCACCTGACATATCTTGTGGATTGCTACTGAAGCAACTCCTCCGCAACCAATTACTAATACTCTGCTCATCTTTCTTCCTCCTGTTCTAATAATTCTTCAACATACTTTGGCAGCATGAATGCACCTGTATGAAGATTAGTTGTGTAATATTCTGTATGTATATTTCTTCTCTTCCACTCTGCCGGCTTGAAATCCTTAAGCGGATGATATTTCTTTGACGCAAATCCAAACAGCCAGTATCCTGACGGACTTGTTGGTATATGTGCCTGATACACGCGGCTTATTGGAAATGTGTGGAACACCTTCCTGTGCATGCTTCTGCATGCATCCTCATCCTCATCATAGAAAGGACTTCCATGCTGGTACACAAGTATTCCGTCCTCCTTAAGCGCCTTATAACAGTTACCGTAGAATTCTCTTGTAAACAGTCCCTCACTCGCACCAAACGGGTCTGTTGCGTCATTAATTATAAGGTCATACATATCCTGCTTGGAGCGTAAGAACCTTAATGCATCTGAATTATAAATGTGTACTCTCTCATCTTCTAATCCTACTGCCGTCTCTGGAAAATACTCCCTGCACACATCAACAAACATGTTGTCCTGTTCAACTATGTCAATATTTTCGATATTGTCATACTGTAACAGTTCCTTTGATACACCTCCGTCACCGCCACCGATTATCAATACATTTTTAACATCTGGATGGACTGACATTGGCACATGCACCACCATCTCGTTATAGATGAAACAATCCTGTTCTGAAAATATAACACTTCCATTAAGTGTCAGGAATTTTCCGAACTCTGGCGACTGAAATACATCTATTCTCTGATAGTCGCTCTCGCCAGAAAACAGTTGTTTTTCAACCCTGATATCAAACTTCACATGTGGTGAATGAAGTTCTGAAAACCAAAATTCCATAGAAACTTTCTCCCTTCTATATTTTACCGATTAAACAAATCGGACATTTACATTCTTAATACATTCAGTGTCTGCAATGTTGAATCTTCCATTCCCTGCATTGAACAGCCCTTCTCTACTGAATACTGAATATAGTCTATTATCTCGTCTGTAATTTCTTCACCCGGCGCAAGTATAGGAATTCCTGGCGGATATGCCATTACGAACTCCCCTGATATATGTCCTGCTGCCTCACGGATTGGAACTTTAATCTTATCGGCATAGAAGGCTTCCTGCGGTGAAGCAAGTACCCTTGGAAGCAGCATTTGTCTGTCTACTTCAAAGCGTTTTTCTTCTTTTGAATACAGACGGCTGATTTCAGCCAATGCTCCGACAAGTCTTTCTATATCCTGTATTCTGTCACCAATTGATATGTACGCCATTATATTTCCAATGTCGCCGAATTCTATCTGGATATCATACTCATCTCTTAAGATATCATACACCTCAATTCCATCAAGTCCAATATCCCTTGTATAAACACAAAGCTTGGTAACATCATAATCATAGACTGTTCCACCATTAATCAGTTCTTTTCCGTATGCATAATAACCGCCTACCATATTAATCTCATCTCTTGCATACTGTGCCCACTCACTCACCTTTGCAAATGACTGTCTGCCGCGCAGGGCAAGATTTCTTCTTGATATATCAAGGCTTGTCATAAGAAGATATGACGCGCTCGTTGTCTGCGTAATATTAATAATTGTCTGTACATAATCAGCATTCATACCATTATTGGTAAGAAGGATTGAACTCTGCGTAAGCGAACCGCCTGACTTATGCATTGATATTGCTGCAAGGTCTGCTCCTGCTTTCATTGAATTCATAGGAAGGTTGTCACCAAAATACAGATGCGTTCCATGTGCCTCATCGGCAAGCACCTTAAGCCCATATGAATGTGCTATATCACATATTCCTTTGATGTCTGAACAGATTCCGTAGTATGTAGGATTGTTTACCAAAACCGCCACCGCATTCGGATGCTCCTGTATTGTCTTTTCAACCTGCTCTACTGTAACTCCAAGTACAATTCCTAACTTTGCGTTAATCTCTGTGTTAAGATAAACAGGAATCGCACCACACAGAATCAATGCATTAATTACACTTTTATGCACATTTCTTGGAACGATAATCTCATCTCCAGCCTTACATACAGATAACACCATGTTCTGTACTGCCTGCGTAGTTCCTCCTACCATGAAAAATGCGTGTTCTGCCCCAAATGCTTCTGCTGTGAGCTCCTCTGCCTCCTTGATAACAGAAACAGGGTGGCACAGGTTATCAAGTGGCTTCATTGAATTAACATCTATTCCAACACATCTTTCTCCAAGTAAATCTACCAGTTCTGGGTTGCCCCTTCCTCTCTTATGTCCCGGAACATCAAACGGAACAATTCTTTTCTTTCTGAATTTCTCAATTGCTTCGTAAAGCGGCGCACTCGCCTGTCTTTTTAAGTCCATAATCTCCCCCTGTTCTCATTACTGCCTATGCTTCTATTCTCATCGCTGCTTTTACTTCTATTCTCATCGTTGCTCGCGCTCGCAGCTTTATTCCAGAGCTGCGCTCTGTCATTGTCGCGGTGCTCCTCGAATATCCGTGAAGAAATCCCAATTCATGCAAGCATGATTGTAATTTTTCACTTCTATTCTTATCGCTGCTCGCGCAAAAAGGCGTGATTGATTTAAAATCAATCACGCCTTTATAATCATATTCTATCTTCTTTTTGATTACTGTATTGCCAAATACAGAAAATCTGACCTTTCAGAGTTTATCCAAGTAAGTCACTGTTACCGCTCTTATTGACCGTTTCACAAGATGATATGCTCTCTCGCATGATAATTTTAAAATCAACTTATAAAATTTGAGCTTCTAACTCAATCAATAATGTGTGCCCTCGTCACACTCGGCAACCGACCCGCCCGTCCGCAAGGCTTAACATGTAATCATGTGGTCTGTATTTACGATATCTTTTTATATCCAAAATACCTTTAAAATATAATATAACTGTCTGCTGGTGTCAATAACATTTTTTATATTTACTTCATATTTTACCTGAACTTTTCGAATATATTACATTATTAACCCTGAAACCTAAAGACATTATTTACTTTTTATTTGTTACCATACAACTTCCGTGCTACCGCAAATGCTTCCTCAGGAATCCCCATTTTTCTATACATTTCCTTCCAGTCTTCTGTAAGTTGTCCTTTTAATTCAAGCTGTGTTTTCCTGTTTATACCCGAAAATACCCCAAACCATTTACGGACATCCGGATTGCTTTTGTAAAAACTGCCACCCTCATGCTTTATCTGCATGTCCATAACTGCTGTTATCTGTAACATAAGATGCAATTCACCGGTTACATCAGACGCCTCCATGAGAACATCAGGTCTTTTATTGTAAAAGTCCATAAAGTACTGCATAGCACCCTTTGTATCCTCTTTTGCAAGAAAAGACGACAAAACTGCTTTCAGCTCCCTTGTTTCGGCTTTTTCGCCAACCATTCCAACCTTGCATTCCTTTACCTTGATATTGTTTACTCTCACCCACACAAGCAATAAGAATTCAGATATAAAGCCAAACACACGCCTGTGGTATGAATCCTTATCAGTCTCCATATCAATGCGTTTCTGAACCTCAAAGAATATCGTAAACAGCCACTCAGCATATTTATCAAAAAGCTCTTTAGATGTGACTATCATATTTCCAAAATATGTCTCATTGCCATTAACAAGCTGTATAAATGTATCATAATACTCGGGATATAATTCCTTAATAACTTCACCTGTCATATCAAGCGCAGTTACATTATGATTAGCAGAAAATCCGTAATGATATGAATTATTAAGAACGACTCTCTTGGTTGTAACAAGTTCGTACTCCTTAAAAATCTGCTCATACTGCTTTTCATTCATAATATGCTCATTCTCATCAATAAGAAATCTTCTGTAATGGCATGTTCCAACATAATTAATATCATGCACATTTTTCCATATCCAGTATAATCCTGTAAGCTCACTATAATAACCATTAAGCGCCGATATATTATCTCCTGTATCGTCTCTTAGATACCCTAACGGGGAATTAATGGCTGTACCTACCTGAAGCGGAACATACATATTATCATCAGGTTTTGTAAAATGTTTATGTGTAAGTGTGTAAATTGTTAAGTCCATATTCACCCTTTATGCCAGAAATCCACAGGCTCATACTCCTGCAATTTTGCAAGAAACCCAAGTTTTCCAAGCTCCTCCTGAATTAAATCCAGTGTCTGTTCGTCATCCGCAACAATTGTATGATAATGATATCCTGATGTCACATTCATCAACAGGCTGCTCTTTCCATTTGCAATTTCCTCAAGATATTTCCTGATATCACGCCTTGAGTGAATATTCATATCTGCTCTTATAACACCATATACCTTGTGATATACGAAAACATCTCTTATCCAGCCACCCATGTCAACTATTGCTCCGAGTTCTGCTTCCACCTCATCATCTCCATGTTTAACCTTAAGTATACGGCTGTATTCCTGCTTATCATTAAGCACATAGCCTCTGTTAGTTGAGAAAACATCTATATTCTTCGCACGGATAAGTGCTATATCCTGCACTATAACCTGCCTGCTGACATCTAATATCTGTGCAAGCTGTGTACCCGGCACAGGACTTGACGAATGTTTTAATATATCTACTATCTGATTTCTTCTCTCTTCTCCGTTCATTGCTACAACTCCCCGGTTCACCCCAACAATGATTACTCCTGTACAGGATGAAGATTTTTTAGTGAAATGTCCATAATTGGTGCAGAATGTGTAAGTGCACCACTTGATACAAAGTCTACACCAAGGTCAGTAATTTTTGCAATGTTTTCTTTAGTTACATTTCCAGAAACTTCAACTAAAGCTTTTCCACCAATTATATTCATAGCCTCACGCATATCCTCATGACTCATATTATCAAGCATAATAATATCTGCGCCTGCCTCAACAGCTTCACGCACCATTGAAAGGTTCTCAACTTCAACTTCTATCTTTCTTACAAATGGTGCATATTCCTTAGCCATTGTAACTGCCTGCTTAACCCCGCCCGCAGCACCTATATGGTTATCCTTAAGAAGCACTCCGTCTGTAAGATTATATCTGTGGTTATTACCACCTCCGATTCTGACAGCATACTTCTCAAATATACGGTTATTAGGTGATGTCTTTCTTGTATCAAGAAGCTTTGTCTTAGTTCCTACAAGCAGCTTCGCAACACCGTTAGTATATGTCGCGATTCCACTCATTCTCTGGAGATAATTAAGTGCTGTTCTTTCTCCGCACAGAAGAACTCTTATATCTCCTCTTACAACTGCCATCTTCTGACCTTTCTTAACCTCTTCCCCGTCTTTTGCAAAAAATGTAATCTCTACATCTTCATCAAGCAGTTCAAATGTTCTTGCAAATACCTGCAGACCACATATTATTCCATCCTGCTTGCATATAAGCTCGACTTCTCCAAGTTTTGGTTCTGGCATAACACTGTTAGTTGACACATCCTCACTTGTAATATCTTCTTTAAGTGCTCCAAGAATGAGCGGATCCACATTTAACTTTAAAGTAACTTTATCAAACATATCATTTCTCCATTTCTATATATTATGCGTAATTCTTCTTCTGGCTTTCTTCATAGGCTTTATCTGCCTCTTCAATCTTTTTATTGACTAATTCTGCATATTCTCCGTCAATTTTCGACTCATCTGCATATTTTTCTGCATCAAATGTATCAAAATATGTAATCTCATCCTGTGTCGGTTTTACAACTGCATTTTCAGTAATATCAAGTGCTGCCCTCTTTGCAAACACAAGACTTTCAAGAAGTGAGTTGCTTGCAAGCCTGTTTCTTCCATGAACTCCGTTGCAGGCTGTCTCGCCTATTGCATACAGGTTATCCATTGTTGTTCTGCTCTCATGGTCTACCTTAATTCCTCCCATGAAATAGTGCTGTGCAGGAACAACCGGAATACACTCTTTTGACGGGTCATATCCCTTATCAATACAATACTGCACTATATTAGGAAAATGCGTTTTTAATTCTTCTTCAGGTATTGTCCTTAAATCTTCCCATACAAAATCTGTATTGTCCTTTGCCATCTGTTTTCTAATCTCTTCTGTAAGCAGGTCTCTTGGAAGCAGTTCATTAACAAATCTTTTTCCATTCTTATCATAAAGCTTTGCGCCTTCGCCTCTTACTGATTCAGATATAAGAAAGCTCCTGTCTTCCTCTTTGTCAGAATAAAATGTTGTTGGATGAATCTGGACATAATTAATATCCTTTAATTCTACTCCATGCTTTATAGCAATTGCAATTGCATCTCCTGTAAGATGTCTGAAATTCGTTGAATGTCTGTATAAACCACCAATTCCACCTGTAGCAAGTACAACATCTGAAGTTTCTACCTTAATAAGCTCTCCATTTTCTGTCCTTATAACCGCACCAAGGCATCTGTTATCTCTGCTTATTATATCAAGCAGTCTTGTGTATTCCATAATTGTCACATTGGGAAGAGTTCTCACCTTCTCTAACAGATGGCTTGTTATCTCTTTACCTGTAATATCTTCATGGAATATTATCCTGTTAGATGAATGAGCTCCTTCTCTTGTGTATGCAAGACTTCCGTCAGCCTCTCTTGCAAATCTTGCTCCACAATCGACAAGATCTTTTACTACATCTGCTGATGAACGGATCATTATTTCAACAGATTTCTTATCATTTTCATAATGGCCGGCTTTCATTGTATCTTCAAAATAACTGTCGTAATCTTCTTCACATTTTAGCATACACATACCGCCCTGTGCCAGAAATGAATCACTGCTCTCACAATCAGACTTTGTTATCATAAGAATCTTCTTATCGGCAGGCAGATTCATTGCCATATACAGACCAGAACAGCCACATCCGGCTATCAGCACATCTGTTTTAATTGTATTATTCATAGGATACCTCCATTCTTTCTGCGCTTACTATAATCTTACTTTGCAAGCTCAAGCATTCTTGTAAGCGGCTTCATTGCTTTCTTTGCAACTTCTTCATCTACAAACACTTCATTATTTTCCTGTTCAAGAACATCAAGCACCTTATCTAAGGTTACCATCTTCATGTTGACACATACCTGATCAGGTTTTAATGTATACAGTTTCTTGCCAGGTGCCTTTTTTCTTATCTCACCAAATACACCATCAACTGTTGCAATTATGAATTCCTCACAATCTGTATCTACAACATAATCAATAATTCCTGATGTACTGCCTATGTAATCAGCATATTTTAGCACTTCCTCTGTACATTCAGGGTGTGCTGCAAGCTTTGCCTGCGGATATTTCTTCTTAGTTTCAACGACCATATCCTCTGTTATCGCGACATGTCTTGGACAGAAGCCTTTATTAAGAATCACATTTTTCTCTGGCACCTGCTTTGCAACGAATCTTCCAAGATTCTGATCAGGAATAAAGAAGATGTTTTTATTAGGAAGGTTCTTTACTATCTTTACCGCATTTGATGATGTCACACAGACGTCTGAATAAGTCTTTAGCTCTGCTGTTGAATTGATGTAACAGACAACTGCAAGGTCATCATACTGTTCACGCATCTTAAGAATTTCTTCCTTAGTTGCCATATGTGCCATTGGACAATCAGCCCCCGGCTCTGGCATAAGCACCTTCTTTTCCGGATTAAGAATCTTAGCACTCTCACCCATGAACTCAACACCCGCAAATACTATAATATCCTGATCTACCTTAGTAGCTACCTTGCTAAGATAGAATGAATCCCCAACATAATCAGCAACTTCCTGAACATCTTCATCAACATAATAATGTGCAAGAATAACTGCATTCTTCTCTTTCTTCAACTTTAAAATATCACTTGTAACTGACATATTGCATCTCCAATCGTTAAGGTTTACATATGCTTGACTTGCGTTTTACATACATTGTGCTAGAGTATACCACGAATGTTTACATGTGACAAGACAGTTGTAAAATTTTCTGTATAGTTGGGGTGTTCCCGTGCTGTAACGGGTGGCTCTGCATGCTGGGGTAATGGCTCAGTTCTTCGCAGCCTGAGGCTTGGGAATTCTGCTCTATGTATATGCTTTCACTCGCAACCAGACCAAACTCGCCCTCCTGGCTCGATTGGTCTTTTTTCGCACATCGTGTGCGAAAATTGCTATGTAGTGAAGCAGAATTCTCCAAGCCTCACGGCTGCTTCGCATTCGCCATTAACGCAGTATGCAGAGCCACCCGTCACAACACGCCAACACTCCCAACTGTATGACTTCCGATGTAAAAAATTCCCAGAGAAATCATTACTTTGCCGATTTCTCTGGGAATTTTTACTATTTATTATATTATCTGCCACTAATCTTCCTCAATATGTTCCCGTCCCTGTGCGATTATGCTTCTTACATGATCGTCTGCCAGTGAATAGAATATTGATTTACCTTCTCTTCTGTTCTTAACCAACTTGTTCTGTTTCAATATTCTTAGCTGATGAGATATTGCAGACTGTGTCATATTGAGAGCCTGTGCTAAATCACATACGCACACTTCTGCCTCAAATAATACATACAGTATTCTAATTCTCGTTGAATCACCGAATACCTTGAACAATTCTGCAAGGTCATATAATTCATTCTCATCTGGCATTGTTTCATTAACTATCTTTAATAAGTCCTCATGTATTTCTATTGACTCACAGCATTCACAATCTGCCATTATATTACCTCTTTCTTTATAAGTTCTTTACGAATAATGCTCTTATTGCATTGATTACAGCAATAACCATTACACCTACATCTGCAAATATTGCTACCCACATGTTTGCTATACCTATTGCACCAAGCACCAGACATATAAGCTTTATGCCTATTGCAAAATAAATATTTTCATAAACAATACGTAAGCATTTTCTTGATATCTTAATTGCCTTTGATATCTTTAACGGGTCATCGTCCATCAATACTATGTCAGCTGCTTCTATAGCGGCGTCACTTCCTAATGCGCCCATTGCTATTCCGATATCTGCTCTTGAAAGTACCGGTGCATCATTGATACCATCACCTACAAATGCAAGCTTTTTCTTTGATTTCTTATGTTCTAACAGCTCCTCAACCTTAGAAACCTTATCTGCCGGAAGCAATTCACTGTACACAGCATCTATATTTAATTCTTTAGCTACAGCATCTGCTACATTCTTTGCATCACCGGTAAGCATTACTGTCTTACGTACTCCAGCTTTCTTAAGTTCTTCTATAGCCTGCTTTGCATGAGGCTTTAACAAATCTGATATTAGTATAAGTCCTGCATATGCCCAGTCAACTGCCACATGAACCTGAGTTCCGGCCTCGTTGCACTCTGCATATTCAAGACCGAGTCTTCTCATAAGCTTTCTGTTACCTGCAGCCACTTCTCTTCCTGATACATTAGCCTTAACACCTTCACCACCGATTTCCTCAACATCTCTAACTAATGTCTTGTCAATCTCTTTTCCATAAGCTTTCTGTAAACTCTTGCTTATAGGGTGTGTTGAATAGCTTTCTGCAAATGCAGCATATTTTATAAGTTCATCTTTGTCAATAGTGTTATTATATACACCACTGACCTCAAATACTCCCTGTGTCATAGTTCCTGTCTTATCAAAGACAACAATGTCTGTCTCTGCAAGTGCTTCAAGATAACTTGAACCTTTTACAAGAACACCCTGATTACTTGCTCCACCGATTCCTGCAAAGAAGCTGAGCGGAATACTTATGACAAGTGCACAAGGACAGCTTATTACTAAAAATGTAAGCGCTCTGTATATCCACATTCCCCACTGAGGAGATACTCCTAAGAATATCATGCTTACAAGTGGTGGAATTATAGCAAGTGCCAGCGCACCGTAACAGACTGCAGGTGTATATATCTTTGCAAATTTGCTGATAAAGTTCTCTGAACGCGATTTCTTGGAACTTGCATTCTCTACAAGATCTAGTATCTTGGATACTGTGGATTCCCCAAATTCCTTAGTTGTGCGGATCTTAAGCACACCTGACATATTAATGCAGCCGCTTATTACTTCATCACCGGCCTTTGCCTGTCTTGGAAGGCTTTCACCTGTAAGTGCGCTTGTATTAAGTGTTGTATTACCTTCTTCAATAATACCATCAATAGGAACTTTCTCTCCCGGCTGGACAACAATAACTGTACCAACCTCTACTTCATCAGGATCTACCTGCTCAAGCTTTCCATCAACTTCAATATTGGCATAATCAGGTCTGATGTCCATAAGCTCACTTATGTTCTTACGGCTCTTTCCAACTGCAATATTCTGGAACAGCTCACCAATCTGATAAAAGAGCATAACCGCAATTGCTTCTGTAAAATCACCATCATCTACAAGTGCAATTATAATTGCACCTACAGTTGCAACTGCCATAAGGAAATTCTCATCAAATACCTGTTTGTTAAGAATTCCCTTAATTGCTTTCCTTAAAATATCATATCCGATAACAAGATAAGGAATCATGTACATTATAAAAAGAACAACCGTAGGGATATCAACAAATGTGTTTATCACCTTAAAAGCAATCATAAGGACTGCTGCGATAATGATTCTTGTAAGCATCTTTTTCTGCTTTTTATTCATATTCTACTCCAATCTGCCAGAACAACTCTCACGGCTTTCTATTACAGATATATCTCGCAATCATCTTCTACTTTCTTGCAGTTCTTAAGAACATCCTGCATAACAGCCTTAGGATCCTGTCCTTCTTCAAATTCAACAATCATCTTAAGTGCCATAAAATTAACTGTAGCATCCTTAACACCTGCTGTATTCTTAGCTGCATCTTCCATCTTATTAGCACAGTTTGCACAATCAACATCAATCTTATAAGTCTTCTTCATAATATTCTCTCCTTAAAACATTAAATAATCAAAATTCTTTCATATGAACATTCATTCATATGTTCATTTTCATTATAACACCTATAAAACTTCTGTCAACAAGAATTCACTATATTTTTCCGCAAACATTTTATGTCCTTTCTCATCTAAATGCTGTCTGTCAACTTCACTTGGTTTTGCAGCATCAGCGGCATCAAAATAATAAAATCCATTTTCCTTTGCTATTTTTTCATATTCCCATGCAAGCTGCCTTGAAACATTTTCAGAACTTTCATTAAATTCAGGATCAAAGCCTTCTTCACCAACACCCTTTCCAAGATGAATCGGAGAAACTATAACTATCTTTGCATGTTCTCCTGCTGTCTTGTTAGCCTTTCTTGCAACTACCTCCATTCCTTTTGCAATTGTCTTTGCATCAGCATGAAATTCAGTCTTGCAGTCATTCGTACCAAGCATTATAGCTATAACATCTACCGGCTTATGTGATTCAACAACTACTCCAATAAGATCAATGCCCTTTCTTGCATCTCTTACAGCATCTGGAAATATAGTTGTTCTTCCGCACAGTCCCTCTTCAATAATATTATATTCATTTCCAAGAAGATTAGCTATTCTGCCTGTCCATCTTACATCATAATCATATCTTCCTTATTTATCAGGCTTATATCCATAAGTATTAGAATCCCCAAAAAACAAAATATTCTTCATCGCCACATCCTCCTGCAAAACATCTGTTAAACATACTGTTGTCTTAATTCATACTTAATTTGTATGTTTATATGTTATATCGGTTTTCAGACTTTGTCAATGAGAAATTCATGTTTATAATATTATCAATATAACTACACTTCAGTCAGCAGTAGGTTGTGTCAGGTACAGACTGACTACAAACTATGCGCATAATAAAAGCATTGAGCCTGTATACAGTTTAGTGTACACGCGTCCATGGACGGACGCGTGAGCTGCCTCGCACACGGATGTGCGTTGGCAGCGTAACGGACACATAAACAGCCTATACCGCTCAATGCTTATTATTATGCAGCGTAGTTTGTCCGGAAGTCTGTACCTAACACAACCCTACTGCTCTCTTTGCAAGCCTGTCAGCCTCTTCATTTCCTTCAACTCCAGAATGTCCCCTGACCTTCACGAATCTGATATTAATTGAATCACTGACAGATGTAATATAATTATAATAATCTATTGTTCCTTTTTTGTTGCGTTTCCATTCTCCCACAGCCCATGCCTTGATACCTGCATAATCATAGAATATAGAAACATCTTTAAGTCCAAGCTCTATTGCTTTTTTTACAGCAGCCATGCTTCCAAGAATCTCCCCTGCGACATTACGCATGGATGCCATCTCCTTATCACTGCCATTGCCTGACAATTCATATCTTACACCATCATGCATAAGAAAACCGCCATATCCATACACTCCTGTTGTAATATTAAAAGAACCATCAACAAATGCATAATCATCGTCAGGCATTACATCTTCCATATTGCCACTTCCGGTCTTTCCATTAATCTCCTGTACGGCTTCCCTTCCCATATAAGCATTCGCCTCTTCTATAGACATGAATCTCTTATATTCAGGAGCTGGAAAACCATGTACATTCTTCTTACATTCTTCCCATGTCTGATATACTCCGGGAACTTTACCTACACGCACAGCATAATATTTCTTAGCCATATATATCTTACCTATCCTGATTAATAAACCCTGATTACACCAGCAATCTCTTTTACTACTGAAAGTCCGTTAAATACTGTCATTGCATCATTAAAATTCTTCTCTGCAACATCATCTGTAATAATAACCAGTTCAGCAACACCGTCCTTACGGCTCTTCTGGACCACCTGCGCAATACTTACATCATTGTTTCCAAGAACACTTGCAATGTTAGCAAGAACCCCCTGCTTGTCTAATGCTTCTATTCTTAAGAAGAATTTGCTCCTGGTTTCAGATATATCCTTAACAGGAAGCTCTTTGTAGCATGAGCAGCCAATCTTGCCGCATGAGCCATGAACTATGTTACGGCATACATCAATAATGTCACCCATAACAGCAGAAGCTGTTGGCATCTGGCCTGCGCCCCTGCCCATAAACATGGTATCATCACTTGCATCTCCATGAACAAATACCGCATTAAATGAATCTCTTACTGTAGCCAGAGGGTGATTCTCATCAATAAGCATAGGATGAACCTTAACTTCAATTCCGTCCGGCGTATTTCTGGCAAGACCAAGAAGCTTGATAACATAGCCGAATTCCTTAGCATACTTAATATCTTCTGCTGTAATCTTAGTAATACCCTCTGTATATACCTGATTAAATGTTACTCTTGAATTAAATGCGATTGATGACATAATAGCCATCTTTCTTCCTGCATCATATCCTTCAACATCTGCTGTAGGGTCTGCCTCTGCATATCCTAATTCAGTTGCCTTGGCAAGAGCGTCTTTGTAATTCATTCCTGATTCAGTCATCTTGGTAAGGATATAATTAGTTGTTCCGTTAACAATACCGATAATCTCTGTGATATTGTTGCCAGCCATGCTCTGCTTTAATGGTCTGATTATTGGAATTGCTCCTGCAACAGCCGCCTCAAACTGAAGATCAGCATGCATTTTGTCTGCCATTCCCATAACCTCTTCACCATACTCAGCAAGAAGATCCTTATTGGCAGTAACAACCTGCTTTCCAGCCTCAAGTGCCTCAAGAATATACTGCTTTGCAGGAGTAGTTCCACCCATAAGCTCTATTACAATCTCAATATCCTTATCTTCAATAATATCCTTCCAGTTGTCAGTCAGTAATTCTCTGTCAATTGGAGCACGGTCTTTATGAAGATTTCTTACAAGAACCTTCTTAACTACAAGTTCTGCCCCCGTCTTACTAATCACATCATCTTTCATACTCTGACATAACTTGTATACACCTGTTCCTACTGTTCCTGCACCTAATATAGCCGCATAAATCTTTCTGCTCATTACTTTGTACGCCCTCATTCCTGTTTATTATGTTAAGTTTATTATATTAATCTGTGATATATTTATTTCATATCTACAGCATCAACCTGATCCTTAAAGTTCTTTATCGCCTTTCCAGCCTTCTTTGTTACAGATACAATTCTCATAAGAGATATAAAGTCCCATAATCCTTCTATCATCAGAGCAATTCCAATAAATACTATAAGTGCTGATGATGTTGAAAATGGATTCAATAATGCAATTATACCAATAACCACCATTACAACTGCACCTATGAGCTCAATCCACCATTTGTCCGACTCTAGATGATAGAAATCCACAGCATACTGGAGTTTAAGGATTCCATCAACAATAATAATAATTGCAAGTGCTGTTCCTAAGAATACAGCAATAAAGCCTGGTTTAATCACGAAAAACATACCAAATGCAAGAAGAGTGACTCCCTGTACAAGACCATATGATCCAAGAATCTCACTGCCTGCAATTCTGAAATAATTAATAAGCCTTAATACTCCCCAGACACATAAGGCAACTCCAATTCCTTTGCATATGATTTCCTGGGATGCTGTTGGAAATATTACCAGCAGTAAGCCAAGAACAAACAATGCAATTGAAACAATAATAATCTCAAATTTAATTGTCTTTAACTTCTTATAAATACTGTTCATATGCTCCATCTCCTTTTCACTCATTTCAAAGAACCTTAGTCCTTTTATTCTTTTGATTATACACAAAAAAGAACATCACTTCAAGACATGCATTTTTCTGCACTTTAATCTGTCCGTGATGTTCTTTATTATTATTTAATATTAAGTTAACAAATACAGATTACTCTGCTCTTGACATAGCCTGCTCGTAATCTCTTGTTCCAACCCAGATTTCTTTAGTATATGGGCACTTCTTCTGCTCAATAGAGCGCTTGATAATAACCGAAATACATACCACATTCGCTATTATTGCAAGCATTGCAACAACTCCCTGTGCTGTCGGGTTAGCTGTTATACCAAAGTTTGCAATTGCATCTCCTGCACTTGCACCTGTAGTATGACATGTAATTGCTGCATTATAAAGATCAAGTGCCTTAACACCAGCCTTAGTTGCTCCACCATATAATGATGGCAATACACTAAATGTATTGCTTAACTGGAATAATGGTAATACCTGTGCAAACATACACCATGTTGCAAGTGTCATGGCTCTGTTCTGAATCCATCCGCCCTTGTTCCATAATGCATTCGCAAATGTAGGAGCAAGAAGAAGAGCTACACCACAGTACCATGTATGTGTTGGAAGATTACAGTATGTATACTCAAAATTCCAGATATCATAAGCAACGATAAACCATATTGTCATATCCGGCCAGAGCATATCATCCTTCTTCTTAGATGAGTAAATTCCCCACCAGCCTGTCATACAGAAGATATTAATAAGTCCTGCAATACCATTAACAATATTCCACCAGCCGCCATAAAGGAATACACCTTCATTAGATGCCCACCACGCACCAGAAAAATCTCCAGTAATCTGATAAGCTCTTATAGCTGATTCAAAATCAGATGCTACTGCAATAAGAATATTAATAGCAACGATTATAAATGGCCATGGCTTAAACCATTCTTTCTTTCCAATTCCCCACTTATACTTAATCATGAGGAAACCGACAACTCCGATATCTGCTGCATAAAGCTTAGCATAATGGAACCATCCGTTCATATACTCATATGTCTGATTGCTGTGCCCACCAAACAGACCTGCCTGAATTGCTATGAAATAGATTGTGAGTATAGCCGGAATGATAACGAATAACACGATACCACCAATCTTAGTACGACGACCTATCTCATTAAGAATTACTAATCCTGCAAACACAAGCACCCAACCCAGTAACTGAGTCATGGCTGTGCTGCCATAAAGTTGAAATAACATTGTTCACGCCTCCAATCAATTATTGATGTTATTTATATATATTTTACACTTTTTTAATTATTATTTCAAGTTATTTTTATAACAAATGACACTTGGTCATTTCCCACTTCTATTTTCATCGCTGCACGCGCAAAAATAAAGGATAGTCCTTACGGACTATCCCATATATTTTAATATCTGTGTTTTTTTATTGTTGACTACCACAAGACTTTGCTTTGCTGAGCGCATATTCTTCTGTATTATTGCTCCCCTGATTCCATCAAAAGATTTAAAGAAACTATTAATTCCAAGCTCTCTGGCATTCTCCTCCAGCCGGTTAATTGATGTATAAGCTGCTGACCACTGGGAATTATTAATTGTCTGTTCCAGTCTTATGAAGTCATAACACACCATATATTCCCTTACATCCTTTATATATACTGTCATAACAACTTCATTCTCTATATCTTTATCCTTGAATTTTGAATTAGAAATATCTATTCCGAATCTTCTAAGATTCGCGATTATTTTCATCAATACCTGTTCGCGGGCTGACATACTAACACTCCCCCTCACACTCAGCTTTCTTATATACTCTGGGTAGTACATTATTATGCTTTAATTTTACTTTTTCCTTCAGGAATAACATATATCCATATAAGTGAACTTACAAACAAAAACATTGGATAAAACAGCTTTGGTAGAATCTGAAATGCTGTAATGCTATATCCAAGCTCTGAAACCGCTGATATGGCAACCAGCATTTGAGCACCATATGGTATTATTCCTTGAAATATACATGAAAATGTATCAAGAAGCGAAGCCGCTTTTCTTGGAGTAATATCATAATCCTCAGACATCTCTTTTGCAATAGGGTTAGCCATTACAATAGCAACTGTATTATTAGCTGTAGCAATATCCATTGTTCCAACTAAAAGTCCCATTCCGAGCTGTCCGCCTTTTTTTCCTTTAAATAATCTTCTTATTCCATTAAGTAAAGCGTCAAATCCACCATATTCTTTAATAAGTGAACACATTACAGATACAAGAACTGCAACCATACATGTCTCAAATATTCCTGACGCACCACTTCCCATATTAAGAAGCAGAGCCTCCAATGTAACCTCGCCCATAACAAGCATAATAACTATTCCCGAAATAATACCTGTTATAAGTACAACAAAAACATTTACACCAATAATTCCCCCAGCAAGTACAAGCACATATGGAATAATCTGAAATAGATTATATGAATGTGCAATCTCACCATGTATATCTGTATTAAAAGAAAGCACAAGAATTATAACAATGGTCACAATTGCTGCCGGAAGTGCTATCCAGAAATTCTCCCTGAACTTGTCCTTCATGGCACAGCCCTGACCATTACAAGCTGCAATAGTAGTATCTGATATAAAAGAAAGATTATCTCCAAACATTGCACCACCCATGACAGATGCAACACATAATGCCATACTAAATCCTGATGCTTCTGATACCGCAACCGCTATTGGTGTAATAAGTGTTATTGTTCCAACAGATGTACCCATTGCCGTAGACACAAAGCAGGCAACAATAAAAAGTACCGCTACTGCAAACTTTGCAGGAATAATGCTTAACATAAAATAAGCTACACTCTCTGCACTGCTTCTTCCTACAACTCCGACAAATATTCCGGCTGTAATGAATATCAGAAGCATTGTAACAATGTTTCTGTCAGCCAGCCCTTTTGCCATTACATCAAGCTTTTCATCAAACTTAAGCTGTGAATTCTGCATGCACGCTACTAGTATTGCAGCCATAAATGCAACAATAATTGGTACATTGTAGAATCCCATTGGAATCTTCATGACATATTCAAATATAATTCCGGTTCCAAGATACAACACAAGAAAAACAAGTATAGGTACCAGCGCAACCGGATTAGAATTCCTATTCTTTTTCATAAATATCAATTAATCCTCACCCATCTTAGCAAGCTTGGCAGCCTGGTCGGCAGCGATACATGCATCAATAATATCCTGGATATCCCCATCCATAATCTTGTCAAGCTTATATAATGTAAGGCCAATTCTGTGGTCTGTTACTCTTCCCTGTGGGAAATTATAAGTTCTTATCTTCTCAGCTCTGTCACCTGTACCAATCTGGCTTCTTCTTGCATCTGCCTCAGCATCATGTGCTTTCTGAGTCTCAATATCATATAACTTGGCTCTTAAAAGTGCAAATGCTTTCTCCTTATTCTGTATCTGTGACTTCTCTGTCTGAGAATAAATAACTATTCCTGTTGGATAATGAGTAAGTCGTACAGCAGAATCAGTTGTATTGACACACTGTCCACCATTACCTGACGCTCTCATAACATCAATACGGATATCCTTCTCATCAATGTGGATATCAACCTCTTCTGCCTCTGGCATAACAGCTACGGAAGCTGTAGAAGTCTGTATTCGTCCGTTAGATTCAGTTACCGGGATTCTCTGTACTCTGTGTACACCAGATTCATACTTCATAATAGAGTAAGCTCCCTGTCCCTTAACCATGAATTCTACTTCCTTCATTCCACCAATACCGGTTTCATCGCCACTTAATACTTCAACCTTCCAGCCTCTTGCCTGTGCATAGTGTACATACATTCTGAAAAGCTCTGCTGCAAAAAGTGCCGCCTCTTCTCCACCTGCACCCGCTCTGATTTCAACAACAATATCCTTATCATCATTAGGGTCTTTAGGTAAAAGAAGAATCTTTAATTCATGCTCTAATTCTTCTACTCTTGCCTTAGATTCATTAAGTTCTTCCTTCGCCATCTCTTTAAGTTCTTCATCTGTCTCTTCATCAAGAATAGCAAGACTGTCCTCAATATTCTTCTTACAGTTCTTATACTCAGTATAAGTTTCTATAAGTGGTGCAAGACTGCTCTGTTCTTTCATAAGCTTTCTGAACTTTTCCTGATCATTAACCACATCAGGATTACCAAGTTCAGCCGTTATATCTTCATATCTGTTGACTGTATCTTCAAGTCTGTCAAACATACGTGTCACTTTTCCTTTCTATCTCTAACTATATAATTACTTTCTGCCCATAACAACACGGTCAAGACCAGCGAGGTCTTTTACAACCGTTATATCTCTTAAACCAGCCTGCTTCATTATTTCAGAAACATCTGCTGCCTGTTCGGCTCCTATCTCATAACACAGGTATCCGTCTGTCTTAAGATATTCTCGTGCTTTCTCAGTGATTTCCCTATAAAACATAAGTCCGTCCTCTGTTCCGTCAAGTGCAAGCAGAGGATCATGTAAACGGACTTCATCCTGCAGAGTTTCTATAACCTTAGTTGGTATATATGGTGGATTGGATACTATTGTATTAAATGTAATATCATTACCCAATTCGCCAAATAAATCACTAAGCATAAAATCAATATTATCAGCCTCGAGATTATGCTTATTCTTCTGTGCAACTTTAAGTGCCTTTTCAGAAACATCTACTCCAAGCACCCTGCTTTCCGGGAACTTCTTAGCAAGAGTAATCCCAATGCAGCCTGAGCCTGTACACATATCAAGAATATTATCACCATTTCTTGTAACCTTGATTACCTCACCAACAAGCACTTCTGTATCAGGTCTTGGTATAAGCACATCTTCATTCACTTCGAATTCATATCCATAGAAATATGCTTTTCCCAGAATATGCTGCAGCGGAACATGCGCAGCCCTTTTATCAATATACTCTTCATACAGCAAAAAATTCTCTTCTGACAACATGCTGTCACCATTCACAAGATAAAAAGTTCTTGTCATACCATTAATGGCAGATAATAATTCAAAACTGTCATGGTCTGCATTATCGACGTTATTATCTCTAAGTCGCTTTGCACCCCATTTTACTGCTTCTCTAATTGTCATCATAATTATCTGTCTTCCAGCCTTTTCTGTTTAAACATAGGAACATCCTCAGAATACTGCTCTTCTTCCGGCTCTTTTCCAGTTTCGAACTCAAAGCCCGCAACTACCTCTTCCTCTGTAAGTTCCTCTGCTTTATCATCAGCATTATAATCAATTGAATTATCATATACAGTACTTTCTGATTCATCACTTGCTTCATATATAAAAGCAAATGACTCCCTGTCTGTATCGTCCATACCAAATTCCATCTCCCTGCCCATCTGTAAATACTTTTGTTCAGGGGTAAGTTCTGTTTCCTGATTATCTTCTGACTTCTGTTCCTCTATATCAATAGTTCTTGTCTCTTCATTCCCATGAATAAGACTTCCTGATATTGCAAGTTCTGCCTCAGATGCCACAAGTGCTTCAACCGGATTATCGGCTTCTGAATAATATTCAGCAATAAACTGTCTCCAGTCAAATACTTCCTCAACTGCCCTTATGGCAACTTCAATCATATCCATATCCGGCTCTCTTGTAGTAAGCTTCTGAAACCACATTCCCGGTTTACTCAAAACTCTTACAAATGCATTATCATTCTTTCCTGCCCATCTTATTACCTCATAAGAAACTCCTGCAATTACAGGAATAAGCAGAATTCTTATAAGTATCTGCAGTGCCGTATTATCAACTCTTATAAATATAAAAAACACAATACTTATAAACATTACAAAGAATAAGAAGCTTGTTCCACATCTCTTATGATATCTTGAGCTGTTCTTTACATTCTCTGGTGTAAGTCTTGCACCATTCTCAATGCAGTTGATACATTTGTGTTCAGCACCATGATACATGAAAGTCCTTTTAATATCTTTCATCATGGATATAAGTAAAATGTATATAACAAATATTAATAATCTCACAACGCCTTCTATGAAATTAAGAAGTGTCTTGGAAATTATGTATTTTGATACCAGTCTGGCTGCAAGATATGGAAGAACCATAAACAATCCAATTGCAAAGAATATTGACAAAATAACCGTTACTGCCATTAGAACCGATTCAAACTTATCCTTAAGAATATTCTTGCCAACCTCATCAATCTTAGTCTTCTCCTGTTCTGCCGGATCATCATAAAAAGATGCTGAATAATTAATTGTTGATATACCTGTAACAAGTGAATCAACAAAACTGACAATTCCTCTTATTATAGGGAAATTGAGCCACTGATGCTTTTCTGTTAAATCTCTGCTTTCTTTGACAACAACTTCAATTTCATTATCAGGTTTTCTGACTGCAATAGAATATTTATTCTTATTACGCATCATAATACCCTCAATTACAGCCTGTCCCCCAATTCCTGATGGCTTCATATTACACCATACCTTTCTTAAATGTTTTGTATACATTCAAAAAAAGTTGAGGTCCCGAAAAACCTCAACCTTAATTTCAAAATTAATTGTTTGATACTCCGTACTTCTTGTTGAACTTATCAATACGTCCGCGAGTAGATGATGCCTTCTGCTGTCCTGTGTAGAATGGATGGCACTTTGAACAGATTTCTACGTGGATTTCTTCCTTAGTTGAACCTGTTACGAACTCGTTACCGCAGTTGCAAACAACCTTTGCCTGATAGTAATCTGGATGGATTCCTTCTCTCATGATTTCACCTCTTTACAAATTATTAAGTATTACAATTGTGAATTCCGCCTTAGATTCCCTTTCTGTCCCGATGGGATCTATGCGCATTAGACACAATGACCTCTTTATCTGTCATAAACAGCTTTCATATTGTATCACGATGCGACATGTTATGCAAGCATTTTTTCAAAAGAGTTATAAAAAGAAAATATATTTTAAATATAATGGTTCTTAACTACTGTTCTTACAAGTTCCTGATTATTCTTAGTCTTAACAAAAAGATCCAGTATTCTCTCTGCCGCCTCATCTGTCTTTAATCCATTAAGAGCTTTTCTCATTATATCAACAGCTTCCTGCTCTTCACTATTAAGAAGAAGATCTTCTCTTCTTGTACTTGATTTTGCTATATCAATTGCAGGGAACACTCTCTTTTCTGATAGCTTTCTGTCAAGAACAAGTTCCATGTTACCTGTTCCCTTAAATTCCTCGAATACAACGTCATCCATCTTGCTTCCTGTCTCAACAAGAGCAGTTGCAAGAATCGTAAGACTTCCACCCTCGCGCATATTTCTTGCTGCGCCAAAGAATCTCTTAGGCATATGAAGTGCTGCAGGGTCAAGACCACCTGAAAGTGTACGTCCACTTGCCTGAACCGTAAGATTATATGCTCTTGCAAGTCTTGTTATACTGTCAAGAAGAATTATTACATCTGTCTTCTGTTCAACAAGTCTCTTGGCTCTTTCAATAACCATCTCTGACACTCTCTTATGTCTCTCTGGAAGTTCATCAAATGTTGAATATATAACCTCAACATTATCACCCACGATTGATTCCTTGATATCAGTTACTTCCTCAGGTCTTTCATCAATAAGAAGAATTATAAGATGCATCTCAGGGTTATTCTTAGTTACAGCATTGGCAATCTGCTTAAGAAGTGTTGTCTTACCAGACTTTGGCTGTGAAACAATCATTCCTCGCTGACCTTTACCTATTGGTGATATAAGATCAACCATTCTCATTGCCACTGTACTTGAATTCTTTTCAAGATGAATTCTTTCATTAGGAAAAATTGGTGTAAGACTTTCAAATGCAGGTCTTCTCTGTGCAACTGACGGATCTTTTCCATTAACACTTTCCAGATACATAAGGGCTGAAAATTTCTCACCAGATGTTTTCATTCTCTTAGGTCCCTGAATAATATCACCTGTCTTTAGATTAAACTTTCTTATCTGTGATGGAGAAACATATACATCGTTCTCTCCCGGAAGAAAGTTCTCACATCTTATAAATCCATAACCATCCGATAAAACCTCAAGTATTCCATCTGCTAATGGAGCATCATGCTCTTGTCTTGGCTGTGCATGATAATTATCTTTCTTATCTTCTTTAACATACTGCTCACTCTTATGGTGTGACTCATCCGACATTCCTGCTACATCATGCTCTGCTCCGGCATCTTCAGAAACAACAGCTTCAACTTCTGCCGGCTCTTTCTTTTCTTCTCCTTCTGCTGCAGCAATAATCGCATCAATAAGTTCACTCTTTCTCATTGTTGATATATTTTTTATATTCTTGTCCTTCGCAAATTCGCGTAATACACTAACTGACAATGTTTCTAACTTTGCCTTCATATAATCCACCTCTGTTATTAGTCATAGTTTAATGGGAAATGATGCAGAAATCGCATCAAAGATAAATTGATTATACAACGTATTATTCTAAAAGAAAAGACTAAAAATGCTTTTTTTAGTCAGAGCAATATGTTATTATATATAATACTGTTAAAAGCACTAATTATTGAAAGGAAGATTAGATATCATGACTAATGCAGAGAAAGCCTTACAGCTCCATGAAGAGTGGAATGGTAAATTTGAAACAACTCCTAAAATGAAGATTCAGACAAGAGAAGATCTTGCTCTTGCTTATACTCCTGGTGTAGCAGAACCTTGCAAGGTTATTGCCAAGGACAAAGAAGCAGCTTATAAGTACACTATCAAGTCTAACACTATCGCTGTTGTATCTGACGGAAGTGCTGTACTTGGACTCGGTAATATCGGTGCTCATGCCGCTATGCCTGTTATGGAAGGAAAAGCTGTTCTTTTCAAAGAATTTGGTAACGTTAACGCTGTACCTGTCTGCCTTGATACACAGGACACTGAAGAAATCATCAAAACAGTAGTTAATATTGCACCTGCATTTGGCGGTATCAATCTTGAAGATATATCAGCTCCAAGATGTTTCGAAATCGAGACAAGACTTAAGGAGCTTCTGGACATACCTGTATTCCATGATGACCAGCATGGTACAGCTATCGTTGTATTAGCAGGTATTATTAATGGACTTAAAGTTACAGGCAAGACTAAAGAAGATTGCCAGGTAGTAGTCAACGGTGCCGGTTCTGCCGGAGTTGCTATCACAAAGCTTCTTCTTACATATGGTTTCAAGCATGTAACAATGTGTGATAAGTCTGGTATCCTTTCTAAGGCTTCAGAAGGTCTTAACTGGATGCAGCAGTCAATGATGGAAGTAACTAACCTTGAGAACAAGACTGGTTCTTTAGCTGATGCACTCCGTGGTGCAGATATATTTGTCGGAGTTTCTGCTCCTAACATCGTTACAGCCGATATGGTTAAGACTATGAATAAAGATGCAATTATATTTGCAATGGCTAACCCTGTTCCAGAGATTATGCCTGATGTTGCCAAGGCAGCTGGTGCAAAAGTTGTTGGTACAGGACGTTCTGATTTCCCTAACCAGGTTAATAATGTTATTGCATTCCCTGGTATCTTCAAGGGTGCTCTTGAAGGCCGTGCAAGACAGATAACTGAAGATATGAAGCTTGCTGCTGCACTTGCTATTGCAAACCTTGTTCCAGATGACGAAGTAAGTGATGTTAATATCCTTCCTGAAGCATTTGACCCAAGAGTTGCTGATGTTGTAAGCAAAGCCGTAATTGACCATATTGAGAAGTAATTATGCTTCCATATTATTATTCTGTAAGCGAATATCTTAAAGACACTTATGGTAAGAAACTATATAAATTAAGTCTTTCCGGAAACATGACCTGTCCTAACAGAGACGGAAAGTTAGGTACAACAGGCTGTATATTCTGCAGTGGTCATGGTTCCGGTGATTTTGCCGTTAAAGATATTGACAAAGCAAAGACTTTGGTATCTAATAAATATTCCGGCAGTGAATATATTGCATATTTTCAATCATTTACTAACACATATGCTGATACCGGATATCTGCGCGAACTTTTTATGCCTGTAATACTAAGAGACGATATCCGTATCTTGTCTATCGCAACAAGACCGGATTGTCTTGGTGATGACGTCCTAAAGCTTCTTGATGAACTCAATCGCATCAAGCCTGTATGGATTGAATTAGGATTACAGACAATTAATAATTCGACTGCCGACTATATACGCAGAGGATATCCTTTATCCGTATATGATGAAGCCGTAAGCAATCTTCTTTCCATAGGAATTGCACCTGTTGTTCATATGATAATCGGTCTTCCACATGAGACAATAAGCGATTATATTGCTACTGCCCGCTATATATCAGACAGTGGTGCATCGGGAATCAAGATTTCTTTATTGCACATTTTAAAAGATACTGACCTTTACAATGATTATTGTAAAGGATTATTCAAAGCTCTTACCATGGATGAATACCTTGCCGCAATAGGAGCTATACTTCCTGTATTGCCAAAAGATATGGTAATACACAGACTTACTGGTGACGGACCTAAGAATATTCTTGCTGCACCTTTATGGACAGCTGACAAAAAGAGAGTTCTCAACACACTCTCTCATTACCTCAAAGAAAATATGATTTATCAAGGAAAAGATTTATGAACACTGACTCAACCACATTGTACAAATTAATGATTTTATATATGCTGAGCAAAGTGAATTTTCCATTATCAAACACACAGCTTTCATCTTTCATGTTAGATAAGCAGTACACGGATTATTTCACTTTCCAGGAAACCATCAACTCTCTGGTTGAGGACGGCTTTATTAGAGGCTACTCGCATCAGAGCAGCACACATTATACTCTCACTAAAGAAGGTGAAGAAACTATTGCATTTTTCTACACCAAGATATCAACTGCCATACGTGATGATATAGAGACCTATCTGTTTGATAACAAATACGAATTAAAGAATGAAGCCGGAACTGTGACTGACTGCTACAAGCTGTCTAATGGTAATTATATTGCACATTGTCAGCTAAAAGAAGGCGACACAACTCTTATTGAACTTAACCTTAATGTTCCAGTTGAAGAACAGGCAGAGATAATATGTGCAAGATGGCGTGAAAACAGTCAGGAAGTATATGATTATATCGTTCGTAAACTTATGTAAAAAGCTTTCCGACAGGTGTATATGCCTGTCAGAAAGCTTTTTATTTACTCATTATCTGCCGCTTCTTCCTGTGGCAGTACATATGAATCTATAAGCTGCCATAATTCTTTAAGTCCCTGCTTAGTCTGTGATGAAAAAGGAATAAGAATATCTTCCTGCCTTAATCCAAGTCCTGTTCTTACAGCTTTCACCTGTTTGCTTATCTGGCTTCTCTTAATCTTATCCAGCTTTGTTGCAACAATTACAGGTCTGTAACCGTTATTTACAATCCAGTCATACATCATTCTGTCATTATCAGATGGGTCATGACGGATATCTATCAACAAGAACACTTGCTTTAACTGGCTGCTCTTTCTTAAATATTTCTCAATCATCTTACCCCATTTTGCCTTGACAGCAGGGCTTACATTAGCATATCCATAACCCGGAAGGTCAACAAGATACATACTGTCATTAATATTGTAGAAATTAATAGTCTGTGTCTTACCTGGCTGTGATGACGTTCTTGCATATGATTTCCTGTTCATTAATGCATTAATAAGCGATGATTTACCAACATTTGACTTACCTGCAAATGCAACCTCAGGGAATGAAGTCTCAGGAAGTGTACTTGTAACTCCGACTACTATATCCAGATTAACTTTTTTTATAACCATAATCCGCTGCTCCTTTCATTTAACGCATTAATGCCTGTGCAAATACTTCTATAGCATTATTAACATATATTATATTCATCCCTTCAGTTATCTCTGTGTCAAGTTCCTCTACATCAGACCTGTTATCCCGAGGTACAAAAACATTTGTTATGCCCGCTGTCTTACTTGCAAGAAGCTTTTCTTTAAGACCTCCTATTGGAAGTACCTTACCTCTTAATGTAAGCTCTCCAGTCATTGCAACATCTGCTCTTACAGGAATTCCAGTAACCGCAGACAATACTGCCGTTGCCATTGTAATGCCAGCAGAAGGTCCGTCTTTCGGAGTTGCACCCTCTGGTATATGAAGATGGAATGCATGATTCTGGAAATATTCAGCATCCACTTTATATCTGCCTTTTTCTGTTACTGATCTGATATAAGAAACAGCTATGCTTGCTGATTCTTTCATTACATCACCCATGTTACCTGTAAGCTTGAACTCGCCTTTGCCCGGCATTGTTATAACCTCTATCTCAAGAGTATCTCCACCTGCCTGTGTCCATGCAAGCCCTCTTACTATACCAACTTCACCCTTTGCATTCTTTTTGTCTGGTCTGTATTTAACTTTTCCAAGATAATCTGTAATATTCTTATCAGATATATTAACTGTTTTCTTTACAGTCTTATCTCTTGTTCCATCAGATGTGAACACTCCGGCTTTGTATAATTCTCTAACCGCTTTTCTTACAATCTTTGCAATCTGCCTTTCAAGACCTCTCACACCAGCTTCTCTTGTATACGAATTAATAACTGTTCTTATAACTTTATCAGTGAACTTTACATCAGATACAAGCAGACCATTCTCTTTAATCTGTTTCTTAATAAGGTGTTCCTTAGCAATATGAAATTTTTCATTAGCTGTGTATGAACCAACTTCAATAATTTCCATTCTGTCAAGCAATGGACGGCTTATATTAGACAGATCGTTAGCTGTTGCAATAAAAAGCACATTTGACAAATCAACCGGCATCTCTATATAGTGGTCGACAAAATTAACATTCTGTTCGCTGTCTAACACTTCAAGAAGTGCTGCCGATGTATCGCCCTTATAATCACTGCTTATCTTATCTATCTCATCAAGAAGCATGAGAGGATTATTAACTCCGACATTCTTAAGTCCCTCAATAATTCTTCCAGGCATAGCTCCAATATATGTTTTTCTATGTCCTCTTATCTCAGCCTCATCTCTTACACCACCCAGACAGATTCTGACATACTCCTTGCCAAGTGCCTTTGCAACTGATCTTGCTATAGATGTCTTACCTGTTCCCGGAGGTCCTGCAAGACATATGACAGGTGCTTTTCCACTTCCTGTTATGTTTCTTACCGCAAGTGATTCCAGAATTCTTTCCTTAATATCTTTCATTCCATAGTGGTCCGAATCAAGCACTTTTGCAGCATTATCTATATCTTTGTTATCTTCAGTCGACACATTCCATGGTAGTTCAAGACATGTCTCTATATATGTTCTCTCAACATTGGCCTCAGCATTATTACCAGCAAGTGATTTCAGTCTCTTAATCTCTCTTTTTAGCTTATCCTTTACATACTGTGGTGAATCAAGCTTTTCAACGTCCGCCTCATATTCTTCCGCCTCTGTTATGGTTCCTCCATCAAGTTCTTCATTAATCGCTGCAAGTTCTTCTCTTAATATGTAATCCTTCTGGTTCTTATCTACTCTTTCTCTTACAATATTGCCAAGTTCTTCTTTAATAGTATAAGCATTTATCTCATTTACAAGTAATGTTGCAGCAAATGTATACATCTGCTCATAGTCTTCTGCCTCAAGAAACTGCTGTCTTTTATCAAAATCCATCATAAATTCCTGAGCAAACTCCATCATCAGCTTTTCTGCATCACTATAAGAAAGCCATCTCTTGACTGTATCCTTTGCAAACTTCGGATTAACATGTGCATACTGTGTCAATAGTTCTCTCATACCTACAATTATAGCTCTCGACACCATTTTATCAGGCTTTTCAAGCCCTTCAATAACCCTTACATCAGCAAGCATCATTCCCGACGCTTCTTCAAATCTATTTACAAGTGCCTTTTCAAGCCCCTCTACCTGAACCCTTAAAATTTTGCCTGGCATCTTTATTATCTGTTTTATCTTAGCAATTGTTCCTACTGTATATAAATCTGCTATCCCTGGTTCGCTCACCTGCGAATCTCTCTGTGTTACAAGATATATAAGTTCATCAGCTGCCATACTTGCTTCTACAGCTTTTACAGACTTCTTTCTGCTCACGTCAAAGTGCATTACCATCCCAGGAAAAACAGTGACATTTCTTAATGGAATAGCTGGATAATGTCTATCATATTTGTTACTCATATATTCCTCTCTATCTAAAAAAACGGACCGTCCATCATGAACAGCCCGCCTGAATTAATTTCATTACTGTGCTTTTTTAACAGCATCTGTTCTGTATTCTAACAGAGGCTTTGCGTTTCCTTCTACAGCTTCCTTAGTTATTATACATTTTGATATTGTTTCATCTGACGGAATCTCATACATTACTTCATTCATGACTGATTCTAAGATTGAACGTAAACCTCTTGCTCCTGTCTTTCTCTCAAAGCTCTTGTGGGCTACTGCCTCAACAGCTTCATCAGTAAACTCAAGTGCTACCTCATCAAGTCCAAAAAGTGCCTGATACTGCTTTATAATAGCATTCTTAGGCTCTCTTAGAATTCTCACAAGTGCTTCCTCATCAAGCGAATCTAACGAAACAACAACCGGAACTCGGCCTACAAACTCAGGAATAAGACCGAATTTGATAAGATCCTGTGGAAGCGCCTTATGGAACATCTCTCCAACATCGTCGTTGCTCTTTTCCTTAAGTTCAGAGTTGAAACCAATTGAACTCTTATCCATTCTTGATTCAATAATCTTCTCGAGTCCGTCAAATGCACCACCACATATAAAAAGAATATTAGTTGTATCAATTGGAATAAGTTCCTGCTGTGGATGCTTTCTTCCTCCCTGTGGTGGAACTGATGCTATTGTTCCCTCTAATATCTTAAGAAGAGCCTGCTGTACACCCTCTCCAGATACATCTCTTGTTATAGAAACATTTTCTGACTTCTTAGTAATCTTATCTATTTCATCAATATATATAATACCATATTGAGCTTTTTCAACATCATAATCTGCAGCCTGAATAAGCTTTAACAGGATATTCTCAACATCCTCGCCTACATATCCGGCTTCTGTAAGAGTTGTCGCATCAGCAATTGCAAAGGGTACATTAAGAAGTCTTGCAAGATTCTGTGCAAGGAATGTCTTTCCTGAACCTGTTGGTCCAAGCATAAGAATATTACTCTTCTGTAACTCTACATCCAAATCAGCCTGTGACATTATTCTCTTATAATGATTATATACAGCAACAGCAAGTACCTTCTTTGCATCATCCTGTCCTATAACATAATCATCTAGGAATTCTTTTATCTGCTTCGGCTTAAGCAGGTTGATATTCATTCCATCAACCACTTCTTTTTCATCTGCCTCGGTTTCAAACTCTTCATCAAGGATATCGCTGCATATTTCTACACATTCATCACAAATGTAAACGCCATTATGTCCTGCAATCAGCTTTTTAACCTGATCCTGTGTCTTATTACAGAATGAGCATCTAAGCTTCTCGTCAATATTTCTGCCTGCCATACTATCCTCCAAATCACTATAAATCCTTTAAATAAAGGTTCGCTTATCACGCAAAAACAAGGGAGACACCTGCAAATGTATTATCTGCAGGCATCTTCCTTATCATAAGCAATTATTATCTCTTCTCTACAACACTGTCGATAAGTCCATATGCAACAGCTTCCTGTGCTGTCATATAGTTATCTCTCTCTGTGTCGCGTGAAATCTCTTCAACTGACTTACCAGTATTAGCTGCCAGTATTTCATTTAACTTATTTCTTGTCTTAAGTATATTCTCAGCAACGATTCTGATCTCAGTTTCCTGACCTCTTGCACCGCCTGATGGCTGGTGAATCATAATCTCTGCATTAGGAAGAGCAAGTCTCTTTCCCTTGGCACCGCCTGAAAGAAGGAATGCACCCATACTTGCAGCCATACCAATACAGATTGTAGAAACATCACACTTGATGTACTGCATTGTATCATATATAGCAAAACCTGCTGATACTGATCCTCCTGGGCTGTTAATGTAGAAATGTATATCCTTGCCTGGATCTTCTGCCTCAAGGAATAACATCTGTGCTACTACAAGATTAGCAGAAACATCTGTTACCTCTTCTCCTAAGAATATAATTCTGTCTTTAAGCAGACGTGAATATATATCATACGATCTTTCGCCTCTGCTGTTCTGTTCAATGACATAAGGTACAAAACTCATTACACAACCTCCAATATACTAAAATGTTTCTTACAACCTCAATTATTTTTCAACAACTGATCCTGTAATAACTTCTATAGCCTTCTGGATTGCAAGATCTTCCTTAATCTGCTTCTTCTCATAGTCGCCCATGAATTCCTTAATCTGATCAAGTTCCATCTTGTAAGTCTCAGCCATCTTCTTTAACTCTGCTTCAAAATCTTCTTCTGAAGTCTCAATATTTTCAGCCTTAACAACTGCTTCAAGAACAAGTCTTGACTGAATTCTCTTAACAGCTTCTGGCTTCATCTCTTCCATAATCTTATCTGCAGTCATTCCTGTATACTGGAAGTACTGCTCAACTGATAAGCCCTGCTGCTGTAATCTCTGAGCAAAATCCTCTACCATTCTGTTAACCTGTGTGTCAACCATAGCATCTGGAATATCCATCTTAGAGTCTTCGATAATCTTAGCGATTGCTTCGTCTTCCTGCTTAGCCTTAGCTTCTCTTGACTTTCTGTCAGCAATCTTGTTCTTTAAATCATCCTTATATTCAGCAATTGTATCAAAATCAGATACGTCCTGAGCGAATTCATCATTAAGCTCTGGAAGCTGCTTCTCCTTAATTTCCTTAACAGAAACCTTAAACATAGCTGGCTTACCCTTAAGATCATCTACGTGATACTCTTCTGGGAATGTAACATTGATTTCCTTCTCATCACCGATATTCATACCGATAATCTGATCTTCAAATGTGTCAATGAAAGAATGAGATCCGATTGTAAGTGGGTAATCTGTTCCCTTTCCACCTTCGAATGCAACACCGTCAACAAATCCTTCGAAATCAATAACTGTATTATCGCCATCCTTAACTGCTCTGTCTGTTACAGCTACTGTTCTTGAATTCTGCTCCTGAACTCTCTTTAATTCTTCTTCTACATCAGCATCTGTTGCTTCTGTATCAGCCTTAGTTACTTCAACGCCCTTGTACTGTCCAAGTTCAACTTCTGGCTTAGTAGCTACAACAGCTTCAAAAATGAATGGCTTACCAGCCTCTAACTGTGTTACATTAATCTTTGGCTGAGAAACAAGCTCAAGACCACACTCATCAGCAGCCTTAGCATAAGCATCTGGAATAATTGAATTAGCAGCATCTTCGTAGAACACTTCTGCACCGTACATCTTCTCAATCATCTTTCTAGGCGCTTTACCTTTTCTGAAACCAGGAAGGCTGATCTTGCTCTTATTCTTATTATATGCAGTATTAAGACCTGCCTCAAATTCCTCAGCAGTAGACTCAATAACAAGTTTAACCATATTCTTCTCTTCTAAATTCTCAACTGTGAAACTCATTATAAATTAATCCTCCTATGAACTATGTATTGTTACTATCGTACAACATACCCACGAATTATAACACAACTGTTTTTAGATTACCAGTACTATTTTAAAAAAATAAAAGATAGGGCTGCAAACCTTATATTTACTAATAAACATTCGGATTACAGCCCATTTATCACTTAAGATAATTCGTATTCAGTTGTGAGCATCCCGCAATTACTTGCCACTCATCTGCTCTTCCTGTCTTCTGATCATCTCTTTTACCATGTTACCACCAACTGAACCAGCTTCTGCTGATGTGAGGTCTCCATTGTAACCATCCTTTAAGTTAACGCCAATTTCTGAAGCAACCTCCATCTTGAATCTGTCAAGTGCATTCTGTGCTTCCTTCTTAGTCTTATAATTAGAACTTGTTGATTTAGCCATAATAAGCCTCCTTATTAAACACATTTTTAAGTTTAAGCCGAAAAGTTATGGCGCCATAACTTAACGTCTTGATGTTATTATGTGTCCGTTAATACTAATTATTATGACATATTCTGGTTGTTAATTATTAGGAGACATTTTCGTTGTTTCTGTTTCTAAATCTTTGGCTGACGCCGGAATTATATTCTTATATACATATATCTCATCATATACAGGTGCCCATCTGTATGTTGCTCCGCCAGTGCAGAAAACATACGCATTACCTTTATTAGTTACAGCATAACTTACAAGGCAGCTTCCTGCTTCATTGGTATATCCCGTCTTTCCTCCTGTAACAAGTACTCCTGGTGCTTCATTACCATATATTCTTGAATACATTGTACTTGTAAGCTGTATTCCTTCCGGATGCTGTGCTGTTGCTTTAGTCTTATACTGATATGTTCCAAGTACTTTGGCTCTGGTTTCATCTTTCATGGCATATTCCATAATCATTGCCATCTCTGATGGAGTTGTATACTGTTCCTCATCATATAATCCTGTCGGATTAGTAAAATGTGTATACTTAAGTCCAAGTTCTTTACATTTTTCATTCATAAGATTTGCAAATTCTTCATTGGAACCTGCAGCCATTATGGCAAGTGCCTCGGCTGCATCAGCTCCTGACGGAAGCACAAGTCCATACATAAGATCTTCAACATCTACTGTCTCACCTTCAAGGAATCCTGCAACAGATGCTTCTTCCCTGTAAAGTCTGTTAAGCATCTCAAATCCAAATGTATAAGTCTTGGGCATCTTATCTATATTCTCTGATACAACAATAAGTGTCATTACCTTAGTCATTGAAGCCGGATATATCTTAGTATCAGCAAGCTTACCTGCTATTATTCTATGATTATTGACATCAAGTAATGCTGCATAAGGCGACGCTATCTGTGCATCAGCTGACAAATCCTGATAGTCTGCTGCCATCTGTGAATATATAAGAGGCGGCTCTGTTGGTGCCTCTGTTGGCATCAGTATCTCTGATTGTGTCTCATCTGTTATATCAGAAGCAAATGCCGCTTTTTGACCCAGTGTTTTTTTCAGCCCCGATGTTACATTCACAATAACTACTGCAAGCACTATTAAAAATGTCACAGCTGCCATTATAATAAGTCTTCTTCTTAAAATCTTCTGTCTTTTCTTCTTCATCAGCTGTGATTTTCTTTTTCTGCTGCGGCGTATTGCATCCTCATCATAATTATCATATTTCATCTTTAAAAGTTCCTCTCGCATAAAATAAACTTATTATATATATTGTGTTGAAGTCCTTAATTGCTCTGCAAGTTCTTCTCCCTTAATAAGTCTTACAAGCTCGAGTCCTAAATCCAGTGATGTACCCATTCCTCTCGATGTTGTAATGTTACCATCTGTAACTACCCTCTCCGGTGCTGTTATTATAACTGCCCCCGTTAACTGCATTTCAAAGCCTGGGAATGCCATTGCCTTCTTTCCTTCAAGTAATCCAAGATTTCCAAGAATTGAAGGTGCTGCACATATGGCTGCAATTCTGTTATTCTTCTTATTGTATTCTTTAAGAAGTTCCAGTAAATCCTTGCAATCATAATATGACTTATGACCCGGACCACCTGGAAGGAATAACAGCTCATCTCCTTCAAATACATATTCATCTAAAAGCTCATCAGCCTGAACAATTACCCCCTGAGCACTTTTAACATTAATGTCACCTGTTATTGATATCATATCAGTCTTAATATCCGCTCTTCTTAATATATCTACAACTGCAAGTGCTTCTACCGTTTCAAAACCATCTGTAAGAAATGCACATACCTTCATTAATTATTTCCTCCGCTCGAAAAAATATACATACGAATCGCGAACGCCGAGGGTCTCTGCCCCCGCTGCGCAGAAGTGATGCGCTCTTTCCCCGACCTCGCGTAAGAAACAACGCGGGCGGCCATCTGGCTGCCCGCGCCGTGTTTTTCATCCGTTTCCAACCCACCCGCATGATTTTAGAAAGGAACCCGACCCATGCACTTTGACACCAAAAAGCTCACCCGCTGCGCCCTCATCGCGGCTGTCTACGTCGCGCTGACGATGCTCTCCAACGCCCTGAACCTTGCCTACGGCCCCATCCAGCTCCGCTTTTCCGAGGCGATGACGGTTCTGCCGTTCCTGATGCCCGAGGCAAGCTGGGGACTGTTCATCGGCTGCGTGCTCTCGAACATCCTGAGCCCCTACGGCCCGCTCGACATGATCGTCGGCTCGGCGGCCACGCTGCTCGCAGCGCTCCTCACCGCCCGCTGCCGCAATAAGTGGACCGCGGCGCTGCCGCCCGTGCTCTGCAACGCCATCCTCATCGGCGCGCTCATCGCTTGGGAGGAAGCAGGCGTCGGCAACGGCTTCCCGCCCGCGTTCTTCTACAACGCCCTCACCGTCGGCCTCGGCGAAGCTGTCGCCTGCTATGTCCTCGGCATCCCCCTCCTCGGCGTGATGCAGAAGCACCTCAAGCTCAACTGAGTCAAAAAAGAGGACTTCCGAACGGAAGTCCTCTTTTTTATTTAAGAAAGCACCAAAAAGCGTCGCATACTTTCGAGCCCGCAGGCTCGAAATAAATTTTAATCGTTTTTTCTGACGACATGTGCGTCAGAAAAAACACTTCTCAGGCCGCAAGTGTGGAATTCGCCCGCTTACAGCGGGCGAATTATGCGCGCAGCGGCCTGCAACGCTCCCACTCAAAAAAGCGGCCCTTTAGGCCGCTTTTTTGAAGGCTTTAGCCTTCGTATGCGTGGTTGCTCTCAATATAGATCCCGCGGCCGTTCGACCAGCCGACGTTGAAGTTCAGCACCTTGCCGAGGTCGCGCAGCTTGTAGTACGTGTAGCCGCCGCCCTGATCGTCGGTCAGCAGGATCGCCGTGAACGGGATGCTCTCGCCGTAGATCACAGTCTTGGCATCGGCTTTCTGATAATGGCGGTCGCCGGAAAACGGCGCCTGCATCTCCGTTCCGTTTGGCTTATAGGCTTCATCCGGTACAATAATGACATTGCCGTCCCAGTCCACGCCGAACTGCGCGTTCGTACCGTTTAAGAGAGACGCAATATCGCGCAGGCGGACATAATTCGTCTCGCCGCCGTTGCTGCCGGGCAGCGCGTAGGTCTGGAGCGTGATGTCGCGGCCGTCGAACTCAATGGTCTGGCGGCGCATATAGGCCGTACCGCTCGCGGGAATGCTCTCCTGTGTCACAGTGCCGAGCTGGCGCTGGTGCAGGCTCTCGGTTTCAGAGGTCGTAAAGCGGTACGTGCCCGCCTCCAGCGTGAGGTAGTCGACCGTGACGACGTTTTCCTTCACCGTGATGCCGGCAGCGGCGTTGTAGTCCACAAGCGCTGCGGGGAAAGCGAAGCGGTAGGTCATCACCATGTCCTCAAGCAGCGCGTTGATCTGTGCGTCAGAGTAGTCGGGCAGCCGCTTGGCAAGCTCTGTCTTGATCGCGCTGCGGCGGTCGGTCTGGGTGTTCTGCACCGTCAGCGTAAGCCCGCCGTCAGATGCAACGGAAAGCGTGACCGTGCCGGGCGTGGCGGCCTTGCTCACCTCGGCGGTCTCCGCGGAGACCTCGGCAAAGATCGCATTGAACTCATCAGCGTTGGCAAACGACTCGCTCGCCTGGTCGCCGTAGTAGCCGTGGCCATCGTAGCGAAAGAAGGAAAAGCCGTTCTGGGTCATCTCGGCGCGCATATTCATCGCGTTGACCATTTCCTCGGAGAAGCCGAATTTGGCCTCGACCGTGCCGCTGCCGTCAAATTGAAACGTCGTATCGGCGACCTGGCACATGCAGCCGCTCAAAAGGACGGTCAGCATGCTCACTACCAGCGCCGCGGCGAAAAACTTTTTCATGGTGTATCGCTCCTTTGGTAAACTCTACCGACAATTTTACACGAATTTCCGCCCGATTGCAAGCAATGCGGCCGTCTTTACACTGGAAAAACATGGAAAATCTGATTTTTCCGCGCAAAGGGGGCGGTATTTTTGAAAAATTGCTTGACTTTACGGAAAAGTTTTATATAATAGTAGAGCTTGTAATATGCATTGCAGGCAAATCCTTGCTCACATGAATCCGTGTGGGCCATCAGTCCAAAAGGAGGTGCAACCAAGAATGGCTAAGATTTCCGCAAATTATGAGGTCGTTTTCATCATGGACGGCAGACTGCCCGAAGAGCAGGTCGCCGCTCTGACCGAAAAGTTCAAGACCCTCGTGGAGCAGAACAGCACGGCTATGGAGGTTGAGGAGTGGGGCAAGCGCAAGCTGGCCTACGCCATCAACTACATCACCGAAGGCTACTATGTTCTGATCTCCTTCACGAGCGCGCCCGATTTCCCCAAGGAATTGGACCGTATCCTCGGCATTACCGATGGTATCATCCGCTCCATGATCGTCTGCAAGGGCGAATAAGGAGGGCAGCGCTATGTTGAACCGTATCGTCATCATGGGTCGACTCACTCGTGATCCCGAGCTGCGCCGTACGCAGAACGGCACGGCGGTGACGTCCTTCTCCGTCGCGGTCGACCGCGACTTCAAGAGCCGCGAGAGCGGCGAGAAGGCCACCGATTTCATCGACGTAGTCGCTTGGCGCCAGACCGCTGAATTTGTCTGCCAGTATTTCACCAAGGGCCGCATGGCCGTGGTCGAGGGCAGATTACAGATCCGCGACTGGAAAGACAAGGATGGCAACAACCGCCGCAGCGCGGAAGTGGTTGCCGACAACATTTATTTCGGCGACAGCAAGCGCGACAGCCAGTCGGGCGGCGATTACGCGCCCCCCGCTTACGGCTCTCCCGCCGAGAGTTATACCGCTCCTGCGAGCGGCGGCTTTGCCGAAATTGAAGAGGACGGCGAGCTGCCGTTCTAATGTGGGTACGAAAGCCCCAATTCTGATAAGGAGGAATCATCCATGGCTATGGAACGCGAAAACAGAGCCCCTCGCGCCGGCGGCCCGAACCGCAAGCGCAAAAAGGTGTGCCAGTTCTGCGTTGACAAGTGCGAGTATATCGACTATAAGGACGCCGCCAAGCTGCGCCGCTTCATCTCCGAGCGTTCGAAGATCCTGCCCCGCAGAACCACCGGTACCTGCGCGATGCATCAGCGTCAGCTGACCGAGGCCATCAAGCGCGCCCGTCAGATCGCTCTGCTCCCCTTCGTCACCGAATAAGGAACAAAGATTTGAAAAGAGCTATCCGCAAGGACAGCTCTTTTTTTCGCCTAAAGGCCGAAGACTTCTTTCCACGCACGGCGCGGAGGGATATGCCGCCTGTGGGCGGCAGGGGCAAAGGGGCCATTCTCTTTCGCAAAAGAGAATGGCCCCCTTTAGATCCCCCAAGAGAAAGGTTTAGATTGGCAGTCTCGGGGGTGAATAACCTTTATGCCTTCGGAATGCAACTGCCTGCGCGCGGCTTTGCCGCGTTAGCACTGCAAGACGATTTGCCTCTGCTTCTATTATCCGCTGTTGCGCAGCCGTTGGCGGCTCTGCT
>OHBE01000212.1_pt1 | contig 69406 bp, 59 predicted proteins | sample 1577231 | NCBI WGS metagenome assembly OHBE01 (sample SAMEA3541506, study PRJEB24748) | human gut metagenome | biome: human gut; feature: human-associated habitat; material: faeces | place: China | collected 2012 | reverse complement strand
CTGCTGCCGCCCGGAGCCCCGGCCGGTTTGGGCCTCTGCGGGGGCTGGGGAGAGCTGTACGGCAGCACCTGATCCAATACCGAGGAGCTGTTCTTGTGCCTGAATACGAGGCGGCGAGCACCGCCCTCATCGACGGCTCCGGCAGCAGGAGTCGTGGTGATGGACTCGATGGCGGGGGGAGGAGCGGGCGTCTCGGGCTTGGCATCGTCCTTGGCCGGCTCGCTCACGGGCGTCGTGGGAGGGGGAGACGGTGCCACGCGCGGGGCGGTCTCCGCCGGACGGGGAAGGGCTTTGGCAGGGGCTTTGGCAGGGGATGCTGTGGACGTTTTCGCCGCCGGCTTCCGCCCGGCACTCTCCTTCTCCGTTGCATTCGTCTCCTCTGCAGCAGCCAGAGCCACGAGCTGCTGCACATCTTCCCGGGTCTCTTCCGCTATCTCTTCCGCCGCTTTGCGGGGTCGGCCACGCTTGCGTTTGGCCTGAGCTTCCTCGTCGTTCGGCTCGGCAGGAGCGGCTGCGACGTCTTTGCTTTCGGGAGCTTCCTCCTCGGCGTTTTTGCGCGGACGACCCGGCTTGCGCCTTTCGGTGTGCCGGTCTTCCGTCGTTTTTTGTTTTTCCTTCCGGACGCCGGCTACACTGATAGCCTGCTCGTCGAGTATTTTGTAAATAAGTTCTTGTTTGGGCATTGAGCCGGCATTGGCAATACCCAGCTCGCCGGCTATAGCAGCGAGTTCAGCTTCAGCCTTTTCGTTCAAATCGACGATCGTGTACTTCTGCATAATAAATGATGATGAGCTTTTTAGAAATATGATAAGTGTTGATAGGGGAATACGGCATCTCGGAATGAGACTGTCAGGATACTCGATACCGCAGGACGAAAGGATAGAGAATAGGTGTCTATTTCGTTTTCCGTCGTGCAAATGTAAGAAATAAATCGAATGATGGTCTTACTCCCTCCGCCTTATTCGCCAGGGCCGGCTGCGCCTGCGGATGCTACGGCCCACGGGGGCGATGCGGAGAGTCGATCGCAAAGAGCGGGACGCCGCCCCCCTTCGTCTCTATAAACGACACGACAAGAGTATTTATTTTACTGTCTGCCGAATCGAACTATTTGGGTACCTTTGCCGCGGTTTGCAGACCGCCCCCGCAAGTCGTGGCCGCCCCCTCGGTCAGCCGCGTGCGGGAGGAGCCGACGCACCTCACGGGAGGAAGGCGAAGAGCCTCCCCCGGGAAACGCCGGGACGTGGCCGTGGCCGTCTGCAATATCCCCTCGAAAAAACGTCTAGACGTTTTGCCCGAAACGTCTAGACGTTTTATTCGGAACGTCTAGACGTTTTCCTCCGAACGTCCAGACGTTTTTTTTTCGGAGGACTTGAGGGGTGTATCGGGTATGAGTGGTCATCAAATAATAAGAAACTAATAATAAGCAAGTTATGTCATTAAAGTATGTGATCAAAAAGTCTGTCGCCAAGATCGGCCCCAAAGCCGGACAGACCATCTATTATGCCCAGCCGGCGGCACAAGACTCTGTAACCTTCCACAGCCTCTGCAAGCGAATAGCCGAGGAGTCGGCTCTGACCTCCGCCGACGTCAAAGGCATCCTGGACCGCCTGGTCAATATCCTCAGCGAGGAGCTGCCCAACGGCAAGACGGTTCGCATCGGCGAGCTGGGCAGCTTCCGCCTCTCGTTCGGCTCCAAACAATTGGACGACCCCAAGAATTTCTCTGTAGATCAGATCCAGAAGCACAGGCTCGTCTTCATCCCCTCGGCAGAGCTCAAGAGCATCCCCGCACGCGGCAAGCTCCGCCCGGGGTCTTCAGCCCTGGCCTTCGACTACGAGCGTGTGGAGCCGCAGCCTAAGAAGAAACCCGGCACAGGCGACAATCAGACGCCCTCTCCCTCCACACCCGGCGGTGGCGGCGGACAGGGAGGCACGGGCGGCGGACTGTAACGAATCATCACACGGCAAAATACAGTTTGGAAATGTTTCGGATAAGTAGACTTGGCATTGTATTGCTTGTTTCTCTGATTGCTTGTAATCTTTCGAAAGCACAGAATACGACTAAAGACTTGATCAACCTGTCTATAAAGTATTTAGAACAGAACGACAGTACTGCTTTCAGAAAGACTTATCAGGATATTTTCATGCAGTACGTTACCGAAGCTTTATGCGCTCCCTTTGACAAAGCCATTCAGGATCGGGATCAAACATATATCCAAGCCCGGTTGGATAGTTTGACATCCGATCCTGAAGAGGATGCCTTTACCTATCATCTTCTCTCAAAGCCCGAATATCAGGCCTTCTATTACACTTTGCCACGATGGGAAGTATACAAGAGTTGGATCGACTCGGTCGAAAGGAATCCGCACGCGGATATGCGTAATGAAATCTGGCAGATTCAGCGCGAAGATCAAGGCATCAGAATTCTATGGCTCCGACTCCCTAACGAAACCGGCGATAACATTCGAAAGAAGGTACGAGACGAAATACTCCTCGTCGATAGGCAAAATACGGAACGAGCCATACATATTATAGACACATTCGGCGAGTGGCCGGGAGCAAATAGATTAGGATGTTCTGCTGACCAAACGCTTTGGCTCTGCATCCAACATGCCGATCAAAGGCCGGAAGTAGCTACTCGCTATCTGCCTATGCTCCAAAAAGCTGTCGAAGAAAAAAGAACAGACCCCATGCATTATGCCTACCTTGTGGATCGTATTCGAATGCACGAATGCAAGGAACAGATCTATGGGACACAAACCTATCACGTTAAGGAGGAGAACGGTAATAAGTTCTTTTTCGTCATTCCCATTGAAGATATAGATCATGTGGACGAACGTCGTGCAGGTATCGGGATGGATCCTCTTTCCGATTACGTCAATTCGATGGGATATGATTGGGATATAAGACAGTACAAGAAAGACTTGCCTAAAATATGGAAGTATTACAGGCATTCATGCAAAAAAAAGAAGAATTAAGTGGTAAGAACAACCAACCAACAAAAACAATAATACAGACATGGCATTATCAAGAATCATGGAGTGCGTGCCCAACTTCTCGGAAGGCCGCGACAAAGAGAAAATCGAAAAGATAGTAAACCCCTTCCGCACGCGCGAAGGCGTCAAGCTGCTGAACTACAGCAACGATGAGGATCACAACCGTCTCGTCGTGACCGTAGTGGGCGAACCTGAGCCCCTTCGGGAGGCAGTGCTCGAAGCCGTAGGCATAGCCGTAGAGCTGATCGACCTGACCAAACACACGGGTCAGCACCCCCGTATGGGCGCAGTGGACGTGATCCCCTTTATCCCCATCAAGAATGTGACTGCCGAAGACGCCGACGCCCTCGCCAAGGAGGTAGGCCGCACGATAGGCGAGAAGTACGGCGTGCCCGTATTCCTCTATGAGAAATCGGCTACCGCTCCCCACCGTGAGAACCTGGCCAAGATCCGCAAAGGCGAGTTCGAAGGCATGGCAGAGAAGATACACGAAGCCGACTGGCATCCCGACTTCGGCCCCGCCGATCGTCACCCGACAGCCGGCACGGTGGCAGTCGGTGCCCGCATGCCGCTCGTAGCTTACAACGTGAACCTCAATACGAACGACCTCTCCATCGCGGACGCCATCGCCAAGAAGGTACGCTTCCTCGGCGGCGGTCTGCGCTTCTGCAAGGCCATGGGCGTAGAGCTTACCGACCGCGGCATCGTGCAGGTGTCCATGAACCTGACGGACTTTACCAAGACGGCCGTCTATCGCGCTCACGAGATGGTACGCATGGAAGCCGCCCGATACGGCGTATCCGTCGTAGGCAGCGAAGTGATCGGACTCGTACCCATGCAGGCACTGATCGACTGTGCCGAATACTACCTCGGCATCGAAAACTTCTCCATGGATCAGATCCTCGAATCACGGATCATGGAGTAAACGTCAGCATGTTTTTTGTTTGAAGGATAGAGATACCACCCGCCACCCTCTTCCGGGTGGCGCGGTGGGGCTCTATCGGCAAGCTTCCTTACCGACACACATGCCTAACACCCCCCACACAATGAACCTCTACATCAAGAATATCGCCCAGCTCGTCACCTGCCAAGGCACCGAAGCCAAACACGGCCGCGAAGCCATGGGGCAGATACACACCATCGAAGGCCCTGCCGCAGTAGTTATCCGCGACGGCGTCATCGCCTTTGCCGGCCGCATGGCGGACGTAGCCCCGTCCATGACCGAAGGCTGCCGGGAGCTGGACGCCACGGGACGCTGCGTACTGCCGGGCTTTGTGGACAGCCACACTCATCTCGTCTTCGGCGGCTACAGGGAAGATGAGTTCCAATGGCGGCTCGCCGGCGACAGCTACATGAGTATCATGGAGCGCGGCGGAGGGATCGCCAGCACCATGCGCGCTACACGTGCCGAATCGGAAGACGAGCTGAAAGCATCGGCCCGACGGCACCTCTCCAATATGATGAAGATGGGCGTCACCACCGTAGAGGCCAAGAGCGGATACGGGATGAACCTCGAGACGGAGCTGAAGCAGCTGCGCGTAGTGCGCGACCTGCAGGACGAGCAGCCCCTCGACCTCTACTCCACCTTCATGGGAGCACATGACACTGCGCCCGAATACAAAGGACGTCCCACCGAATTCATCGAGTACCTCTGCCGCGAAGTACTGCCCGAAGTCGTACGACAGAATTTGGCCGAGTGCTGCGACATCTTCACCGAGAAGGGCGTATTCGATCACGAACAGACCCGACGCATGCTCACGGCCGCCAAGGAAGCAGGGCTCTCCGTCAAGATGCATGCAGACGAGATCGTGCCATTCGGCGGAGCTGAGCTGGCTGCCGAACTGGGATGCCTCTCGGCAGATCATCTGCTTCGGATATCCGACGCGGGAATCAAGGCCCTGGCCGAAAGCAACACCGTGGCCACACTACTACCGTGTACCGCCTTCAGCCTCCGTGCCGACTACGCTCCGGCCCGTAAGATGATCGACGCCGGCTGTGCCGTTGCACTGGGGAGCGACCTCAATCCGGGCAGTTGCTTCTCGGCTTCCGTCCCCCTCATGTTTGCCCTTGCCACCCTCTACATGGGCATGACCGTCGAAGAAGCCATCACGGCCCTCACGATCAACGGGGCTGCAGCCATAGGAAGAGCCGATACGATCGGCAGCATCGAACCGGGCAAGAAGGGCGACCTCGTCGTACTCCAATACCCATCGTACAAATTCCTCTCCTATCACTTCGGTATGAACCTCGTGGAGCATACCGTCAAAGGAGGCAGGGTCGTCTACACCAACTCATAATCCTCACGGCAAAGACCGGAGCGGAGCACCGAACGAAGCTCCGCTCCGGCCTTGTCTTTTCCCCACCAAAAACCACCGCATACATTATTATAAATGGAGACAAGATCTCAACACAAGAAACTGACGTTCAGGCGTCATCTCTTCGAAGCCCTCGGCTTCATCATTCTCTTCTTCGCCATATTCGGCTATGTAGGGCATGTCATGGGTCTGCCCAATATGCTCAATACGATTATGCAGACCTCCTATCACCTCCTGCTCGAGACCGTATTCTATATTATGGGTATCACGGTACTGAGCGGAGCCTTGGGCAGTCTGCTCGTGGAGTTCCATGTCGTGGATATGCTCGAGCGTATCCTCAGGCCCCTGATGAAGCCCCTTTACAACCTGCCGGGCGTGTCGGCACTCGGAGGCATCCTCACCTTCCTTAGTGACAATCCCGCCATCATCTCTCTGGCACAGGATCGCAAGTTCTGCTCCTACTTCAAGAAATATCAGCTCGTCAGCCTCACCAACTTCGGTACGGCTTTCGGCATGGGTATGGTCGTTATCATCTTCATGGCAGGACAGGGCTACGGCAGCGGTGCCATCATCGGCCTCTTCGGAGCCATCATCGGCAGTATCGTCAGCACTCGTCTGATGCAGCGGAGCACGCTCCGCCGCTATCCGGAAATGGACAGTCCGGTCAATGTGGAGGAGATGCAGCACGAGGAAACGAAAGAGCATAAGGAGAACCTTTTCCTGCGTATGCTCAATGCCGTACTGGACGGCGGCAAGACGGGTGTAGACCTCGGTATCGCCATCATCCCCGGCGTACTCATCATCAGTACGGCCGTTATGATGCTCACCAACGGACCTGCCGGACCCGACGGCACCTTCGCCGGCAAGGCATACGAAGGCGTCGGCCTGCTGCCGGCCCTTGCCGACAAGGTGGACTTCCTCTTCCGCTGGCTCTTCGGCTTCACCGATTCCCGCCTCATCGCCTTCCCGATCACCGCGCTCGGAGCAGTCGGTGCAGCCCTCGGACTGGTACCCAACTTCTCGGCGCAAGGTATCCTGGACGGCAATGCAGTAGCCGTTTTCACCGCCATGGGTATGTGCTGGAGCGGCTTCCTCAGTACGCACACGGCCATGCTCGACAGTCTCAAGTACCGCCGCCTCATCACACAGGCGATCGGAGCACATGCGATCGGCGGACTCGTCGCCGGCATATTCGCCCATTGGCTCTTTGTCCTCATCTCACTCATTTGATTCGATACCCGACCAACGTATGAACAAATCGCTATTATCATTGGCATGCCTCATCCTGTGCGGTATGCCGGCCATCGCCCAACAGACAGGACCGGCCGAACGCAGCGGCGAGCCTTCTCTGGCCGAACGTGTATTCGGTCTGGAGCAGAAGCAGAAAAAGCTGAAGGTGTACTTAGGCATACAGTCGTTCTACGACCAGCCGCTTGTCGATGACGAATCCCATATCGGACACTTCAAGGTACAGGAGCTGCGGATGTCTGCTCATGGCGAACTGAACCGCCACCTCAGCTTCGACTGGCGACAACGTCTCAACCGTGCCGCCGACGGCACTTCGTTTGCCGACAATCTCTCCAATGCCATCGACATCGCAGGTGTGGACTGGCACCCGAACGACAAGGTGTCTTTCTTCTTCGGACGTCAGTACGCGCGTTTCGGAGGGATAGAATACGACATGAACCCCGTAGAGATCTACCAGTACAGCGACCTTGTGGATTACATGACCTGCTATACTTCGGGCGTGAACTTCGCATGGAACTTCCACCCCGAACAGCAGCTGCAGCTACAGGTACTCAATGCTTACAACAACCGCTTCGCCGACCGCTACCACGTGACACCCGATGTCGCTACCGCCACGAGCTACCCGCTCCTCTACTCGGCACAGTGGAACGGTACCCTCCTCGGAAGAGCACTGCACATGCGTTACGCCGTGTCGATGGCTCACCAGGCCCAAGAGCGTAATATGTGGTACTTCACTGCGGGCAACCTGTTCAATCCGGGCAAACGGATCAATGGATACCTCGACCTCACCTACTCGATCGAGGGATTGGACGACAAAGGCATTATGACTGCTCGCTACGGCAAGGGCAAGACCCTCACGGACGTCAAGTACTATGCTCTGGTATCGAAGTGGAACTTCCGCATTTTCGATCAGGTCAATCTCTTCCTCAAAGGCATGTACGAGAACGGCTATGCGCCTGCCCAATACGGCGAGAGCAGCCACACGCGCCACTCCTACGGCTATATGGGAGGGGTGGAATATTACCCCACGGAGACCAACTTCCGTCTGTTCGTCACCTACATAGGACGGCATTACCGGTACAGTGCGACCGAGACGGAAAGCACCAATGCTCTTCGCGCCGGTCTGATCTATCAGATACCTTTCTTATAATAATCACCAAACATTCACGTAATAATGATTCTAACAGATCTTACAGTAAAAGGCTTCCTCGCCGAGACAGCAGGCCAGGAACCCGTACCCGGCGGAGGCAGTATCTCCGCTCTGAACGGCTCAATTGCAGCAGCATTGGCCGAGATGGTGGCTAACCTGACTATAGGCAAGAAGAAGTACGTCGAGGTGGAAGCAGAGATGCAGACTATCGCTACCGAAGCTGCCGCCATACAGAAAGAACTGGTATTGGATATCGACCGCGACAGCGATGCTTATAATAAGGTATTCGCCGCCTTCAAGCTCCCCAAGGAAACGGAGGAAGAGAAGGCCGTTCGCTCGGCTCAGATTCAGGAGATGACCAAATATGCGGCGTCCGTACCTATGGAGGTGGCTCGGCGTGTACACAGTCTGTTGCCGCTGATCGAAGCAGTCGTAGCCAAAGGCAATCAGAATGCCATTACGGACGGATGTGTAGCCATGATGTGCGCTCGCACGGCTATCATCGGTGCCCTGCTGAATGTTCGTATCAACCTGACGTCTATCAAGGACGAGGATTTCGTCAAGACGCATACGGAAGAAGCCAATGCGATCGAAGCCGATGCTATACGTCGCGAGGCCGAGATATTGGCTATCACCAAAAAAGCATGCGAATAACGATGGCACGTACCTCTTTTCAAGTTGGTTCCGAACCGCTCTCTCTGGATCTGCTTCGCGAATATCTGGATAGTCGCTTCAAGCTGGAACTCTCAGCCGATGCCGTAAGACGTATCGAGCACTGCCGCCACTATCTGGACGAGAAAGTGAAGCAGTCGGACAAACCCATATACGGCGTGACCACCGGCTTCGGCTCTCTCTGCAACAGGACAATTACACCGGATCAGCTTACCGCCTTACAGGAGAACCTCGTCAAGAGTCATGCCTGTAGCTGCGGCACGCCCGTTCATGAGGACATCGTGCGCCTGATGCTTCTGCTCAAAGCTCATGCCCTCCAGTTGGGACACAGTGGCGTACAGCTATGCACCGTGCAGCGTATCCTGGACATGCTCAATAACGACGTGCTCCCTATCGTTTACGATCGCGGTTCGCTCGGCGCATCGGGCGACCTCGCCCCTCTGGCCAATCTCTTCCTGCCGCTTATAGGTGAGGGAGAAGTCATGTACAAGGGACAGAAGCGCAATGCCTGCGATGTGATGCAGGAGTTCGGCTGGGAGAAGATCATCCTCAAGAGCAAAGAAGGCTTGGCTCTGCTCAATGGTACGCAGTTCATGAGCAGTCATGGCGTCTACGCCCTCCTCAAGGCACACCGTCTCGTAGAGGTAGCAGACTGTATCGGTGCTCTCTCGCTCGAAGCTTTCGATGGCTTGGATGCCCCCTTTACCGACAACCTCCACATCATACGTCCTCACCCCGGACAGTTGGCCGTAGCTCGTCACCTGAAGGAAGTTCTTAAAGGTAGCGAGCAGATAGCCCGCCCGAAGAAGCAGGTACAGGATCCGTACAGCTTCCGCTGTATGCCGCAGGTTCACGGAGCCAGCCGCGATGCCATTGCCTACGTTACAGAGGTAGTCATTCGAGAGATCAACTCCGTGACCGACAATCCTACGGTCTTCCCCGATGAAGATCTTGTCGTATCGGGTGGTAACTTCCACGGCCAACCTCTTGCCATCGTATATGATTTTCTGGCTATAGCCTTGGCTGAACTGGGCAATATCAGCGAACGTCGCACGGCTCAGCTCATACTCGGTCTGCGCAATCTGCCTGAGTTCCTCGTAGCCAATCCCGGTCTGAACAGCGGATTCATGATACCGCAGTATGCAGCCGCAGCTATGGTGAGCAAGAACAAGATGTACTGTTTCTCCGCAGCCAGCGATAGTATCGTCAGCAGCAACGGGCAGGAAGACCACGTTTCTATGGGAGCCAACGCAGCAACGAAGCTGCTTCCGATCATAGAAAACTTGGAGATGATCTTCGCCATCGAACTCCTCGATGCGGCCCAAGCCTTCGAATTCCGCCGTCCGACCAAGACGTCTCCGTTCTTGGAGAAGATGCTCGGCGAGCTGCGCAAGGTAGCTCCCAAGGTGGAGGACGATGTAGTCATGTACAAACAGATACAGGCAGCCACGGAGTTCGTTCGCGAATATGCTTTCTAACGAACCACGTTTCTCCCACTGATTCCTTACGCTGAGGGGAGAGAGATACAGGCTTTCCGAATGCAAGAAAGAGAGGGTGTGCCACGAAGTATTTTCGTTTGGCACACCCTCTTCTCGTATAGGGTCGCTCCGACGCAATAAGGGTAATGCCATGCCCGTTTACAAGACATGAGATCAGACTAAACAATCGAAAACAAACAATGACAAAAGAAACATACCCCAAAGCTACTGTCCTCGACATATCGGCATCAGTAGAGTATTCCGACGGCGGAATCATCAGCAAACAAGTACTTAAGAACGAAGTAGGCAACATTACTCTCTTTTCCTTCGACCAAGGGCAGGGACTGAGCGAACACACAGCACCTTTCGATGCCTTCGTACAGATATTGGAAGGGGAAGCGGAAATAAGAATCGGAGGCCAACCTCTTCACCTCAAAGCCGGCCGGTCCGTCATCATGCCGGCCAACGTCAGCCATGCACTCCATGCTACGAAACGCTTCAAGATGCTCCTCACCATGATCCGCGGCTGAAAACGGGCAGACATATACTGCGCCATCCTGTGGACGTAAAGCCTCCAACAAATAAACAAAGGAGAGGAGATCTGTACATGCCGACAGTCTCCTCTCCTTTCTTTTTCTTCCTAACCTCTTGTCTACCTTGCGACTGCTTGCCTCTTGCGCATCATGAGTTTGTCCACGATCAGCGAGATAGCACCGTCGCCTGTGACATTACAAGCCGTACCGAAGTTGTCCATGGTTATATACAATGCTATCATGAGTGCCTGTAAGGATTCATCGAAACCGAGCATACTCTGCAAAACACCCAAAGCTGCCATGATGGCTCCACCCGGTACTCCCGGAGCTGCCACCATCGTAATACCGAGCATAAAGATAAATCCGGTAAACAGACCTGCATCATAAGGCATCCCCTGCATGATCATCAGTGCCAAAGCACAACAAGTGATCTTGAGCGTGCTACCGCTCAAGTGAATCGTAGCACAGAGAGGGATCGTAAAGCCTGCTATCTCTTCCGATACACCGCACTTCACCGCACTCTTGAGCGTGACGGGAATAGTGGCTGCCGAAGACTGCGTACCGAGAGCGGTGAAATAAGCCGGCATCATTCGCCACAGCATTCTGAAAGGATTCTTCTTGGCAATGAATCCTGCCACAGAGTATTGGAAGATCAGCAGGATGATATGAAGGCCGAAAATGATACCGATGATACTAAGGAAGACGGACAACACCTTCACCACTTCGCCCTGATGGGTCATATTCAGAAAGATCCCGAAGATATAGATGGGCAGCAATGGGATAATAACCTTGGCGATCAACTTGGTGATAATCTCCTGAAAATCCTGCATCATTCCCTTCATGCCACGGCTTTCCATGCCGGCCAAACCCAGACCGAGTACGAAAGAGAGGACAAGAGCTGTCATCACGCTCATCATCGGCGGTATGGCGATAGAGAAGTAAGGCTGTACTCCTTGCGACTGAGTGACATCGCTCATACCCGTACCGGGAGAAATCAAAGACGGGAAGAAAGCATTGCCGGCGAAGTAGGCGAATAGGCCTGACAACACCGTAGCCATATAGGCTATCAGCACGGTGATAAGAAGCATCCTGCCGGCACCTTTCCCGATGTCGGCAATAGCCACCGTCACCAATCCGAGGATAATCAGCGGAATGGAGAAGCCGAGCAGTTCGCTGAAGAGAGCATTGAACGTGACGAAGATCCGAATAAACGGGAAGCTGAAGAGGTTGCCGAAGCCGATACCGAGGACAATGGCCAATATGATCTTGGGCAAGAGGCCGATCCGTAGTTTACGCATATGGTTGGGGGTTGCTTGATCAAGAAGATTATTTGTTGGAAATATAGCGGAAGTAGGCATCCAGCAGACGACGGGCAGCGACAAAACTCGTGGCACGATCTTCCAACACGGCCTCTTCGACCTCCGGTATGAGGCTCTGAACCTCTGTACTGTTGTAGAACGAATCGCGCAGTTCGTCGTTGATCGTCTCGTACATCCACCATTTGGCTTGACGCTGACGTTTCAGTCGGAAGAATCCGTTGTCCGTCGTAAAATGGCGGTACTCGTCGATCATATCCCAAATATCCTTGATGCCGATGGCATAATAGCCTGAATAGGTGAGGACTCGCGGCTTCCATCCCGATTCGGCCTGTGGGAATAGCCGAAGAGCATTCCGATAATGCGAAGCCGCCAGATTGGCCTTGTCGATATTATCTCCGTCCGCTTTATTGACGATGATACCATCGGCCATCTCCATAATCCCGCGTTTGATACCCTGAAGTTCATCCCCCGTACCGGCCAGTTGGATCAGCAGGAAGAAGTCCACCATCGAATGAACAGCAGTTTCGCTCTGTCCCACTCCTACCGTCTCTACAAAGATCGTGTCGAATCCGGCCGCTTCACACAGCACGATGGTCTCACGCGTCTTGCGTGCCACGCCACCGAGCGAACCGGCAGCAGGACTGGGACGAATAAAGGCATTCTTCTCTCGAGAGAGCTGCTCCATACGGGTCTTATCGCCCAGAATACTCCCTTTGGATCTCTCGCTGCTGGGGTCTATGGCCAGCACGGCAAGCTTCCGCCCCTGCTTGATGAGATGCATACCGAAAGCATCGATCGAAGTACTCTTGCCCGCTCCGGGTACTCCGGTAATGCCGATACGCATGGAGCGGCCGGCATGAGGCAGGCACTGCTCTATGATCTGCTGTGCCGTATCCTGATGCATGGGCAGGAGACTTTCCACGAGCGTGACGGCACGGCTCAGGATGGTTATATCACCGGCCAAAATGCCGTCCACATAGTCCTTGACCGTCAGCTTCTTGCGTCTTGTCCTATTCAGGTAGGGATTGATGATGGGCATATTGGAAACGCCCTTGTTCACTTTCAGTCCCTTATAGCAATCATCATTTTCGGGATGATGAAGTAGTTCGTCCATAGTTATTGTTCTGTTTATCAGATCTGCGGCAATCTCGCTTGCAGTACCGCTTGGCAGCAGCTCTACGGGGAAAAGCTACAGTTCGGCTTTGACCTTGATACGACGTAGCGGAGCCTGCGGATCGTTGCAAATAATGGAAATATCGGCAGCTATACTCTGCCACCCCTCAGCCTTCATCACCTGTGGATCCACAGCGATGCGCAATAGTGTGCTTCCGCCGGGCTTTATCTCCGTCCGGTCGGGTACGGCAGTCAAAGCCGGATTGCGTGTGGTGACGCTATGCAATCGGAGAGGGCCTGCACCGACGTTGCGAATCTCTATCGCAGCCTTTGTCGTCTCTCCATCCAACTGTCCCATGTCCAAATAGGTGCTGAGTTCCATAACGCCTGTTTGGGCTGCAGTGAGGGCAGGGAAATTGTCCACCAGCGGCAAAGAGACCATGACGGAATCAACGGCTTTTATTCCTGTTTCGGGAGAGGTTACCTCCAAAACGAGAGGCTCGTCCTTCATCCCCGGAGGCATATTGCGAGGTACGGCAAGCGAAAGATTCAGCTCTCTGGGCTCACGAGCTTGCAGCCGGAATGCCCGATCGTCCAGCGATACAAATGAAGGTAGCGATACGACAGCAACTTGCAGGTCGGACTCATCCGTATTGTTCACCACCAACCGTACCACCCCCTCATCTTCAGGCATGGAAATAGGGAAAAGCAGGCGAGCATTGCTCACCTGTAGCGGCCCTATCGCCAAGACATAGGCATGCGGTATGGCACCACCGAGGGTCGTAACCGTGCCGCTTATACTGAGTTCCAGCGGTGAAGAAGGCGCGTTGGAGAAAACCCGAATCCGCTTGACGAAAGCTCCTGACCGACCGACAGGATCGAAGAGGACGCGGATCTCCGCTTCCTCTCCGGGAGCGATGGCTTCCTCCGGCCACGTCGGAGTGGTACAGCCACAATCGGCCATCACACGAGTGATGAGCAAAGGAGCGGTACCGCTGTTGCGAAACTTGAAGCTATGCCCTACCGATCCTTTTTCTTCCGGAATCAGGCCAAAGTTAAAGGACTGCTCCTCGACCTGTATTTCCGGACTCTCCTGAGCTGTCAGCAACAGAGGAGTCAATAGGAAAAGGAAGAAGAGCAGCCCTCGAAATGTACTGACGATCATACGCCTTGTACTACTTGCAGAGCTATGCTATTTATTCTACAACCCCTTTGATGCGTAGCGTAAAGGTACCATCCTTACCATTGCTGTACACGGCTATGGTCTTTACGAACTGGCCCGGACGGCCGGCAGGATTATATGTGACGTCTATTTTGCTTGTCTGACCCGGAGCGATGGGCTCTTTGCTAAACTGGGGTGTCGTGCAGCCGCAAGATGCCACTACGCGAGTGATCACCAAGGGAGCGTCTCCCGTATTCTTGATAACGAAAGTGTGAGTCACACTGCCATCTGCTTCTTTGATCGTACCGAAGTCATGCTCCACATTGTCCGAAGAGATGACTGCTTTCTTTGCGTTTTGCGCCGTAGCTACTCCTATTCCGATAAGGAGTGCGATCATTACAAAAACGATTCGTTTCATAGTTCTATTCTTTTTGAAATAAGATTTTACACGCTGAAAATTCAAACCGGCATACTCGGCATTTTGCCCGAATTTTCGTATGCCTATCGCAACAAAGGTACATTTTTCTTTTATTGTAAAGGTCTATTTAGCATTTTTATGCAGGCACAGCAGCAGCCATTCGACCCATCGTTTACCGCTCCGGATCGGCGTCCAGGCAGAATACCGACATTCCGAAGAGCTGAGAGAGAACGGGGAGAAAATCGAGTTTACGCTCGAGAATTGTTCCACCCAACGCCCCTAAAAACGTGGCGCGAGATTTTTTTCGTTTTGGCGCGGGAAGGAAAAAATTTACGCGCGAGAACGAAATAGTTTTGGTTCGTGTTTTCAGGAAAACACGCGCCACAATCTGCTCATTTATGGTTCGCAAATCGTGAACGAAAATGTGCGAAGAAAAGGAAAGGACACTTCTCATATATCGATTTTTCAGTCGGGTTTTGAGTATGCCGTATCGGATCGGTCTGTGGCTATGCTCCGCTTTATTCTTTGCCTTTGTCCTAAATTTGCACCACGTGGTTTTATACGGGAGAGAACTACTCCCCTCCCCTACTGACTCAAAGCCCCCAATCACAATGACAAAAGAAACAACCCAACACCGATCGGGAGAGCGCATAGCCCGATTTGCAGATATAGAAGTACTCAGCTATCGAGCCGACCTCTTCGGCACATTGACCCCTAAGCAGAGGATGCTTTGCTACCACCTATCGGAAGCAGCCCTGCGAGGACGGGATATTACAACCATACAGAACTGCCGCTACAACCTCTGGGTACGCAGTCTGACGGAGCGTATTTACACCCATCTTAGCCAATCGGAACGAACCGACGACTTTGCCCTGCTGGAAGAATACCTCTTCTGCATCTGGTTTGCCAATGGCATTCACCACCATTACAGCGGAGCCAAGTTCATGGCCCGTTTCAGTCCGGAGTTCTTGCGAGAAGCCCTGAGAGTGACGGGCGTGGAGCTGGAGCCGGAAGAGCAGGCACTCTTGGAGCGCGTACTGTACGATGCCGATTTTCTACCCAAACAGACGGAGCAGAGCGGTGAAGAGGATATTATCAAGGCTTCTTCGGTCAATTTCTATGCACCGGGTATCACCCGAGCCGAAGCGGAAAGCCATTACAAAAACCTGATAGAAGCTCTTCCCGAAAACGAGAAAAGCTGTCCGCCGAGCTTCGGACTGAATACCCGTCTGATCCGTTCGACTTCGGGCGAATTGAAAGACGAGGTTTGCTGTATAGACGGATTGTACGGCCCGGCCATAGAAGCTGTAGTCGCTTCCTTGGAGGCTGCCATACCATACACTGAGAACGAGGAACAGGCCGCATGCATACGACTGCTGTGCGACTATTACCGCACAGGAGACGTCAGGCTGTACGACCGGTTCTGCATTCGCTGGGTGGAAAACAATCGTACTCGGATCGATTTTATCAACGGATTCACCGAAGTATATGCCGATCCGATAGGCATACACGGCAGTTGGGAGGGACTGGTACACATGCAGGACGAAGAAGCCGGCAGACGTACGCGCATCATCAGCGAACATGCCGGTTGGTTCGAAGCACATTCGCCGATCGACGCACGTTTCCGCAAGAAGAATCCCCATGGTATATCGGCTACGGTGGTCAATGTACTGACCATAGCCGGCGACAGCTATCCTGCCACACCGATAGGAATCAACCTCCCGAATGCCGACTGGATTCGTGCCGAACACGGATCCAAGTCCGTCACTATCGACAATATCACGGATGCATACAACCATGCCGCGCGAGGGACAGGTCTGTACGAGGAGTTTATCCCCGACGAGGAAGTACGCAGACACGTAGAGCTGCATGCCGACCTAACGGACAGTCTCCACACCGACCTGCACGAATGCCTCGGACATGGCAGCGGACAGTTGCTCCCCGGTGTATCAGGCGATGCACTTGGAGAACACGCCTCCACGCTGGAGGAGACGCGCGCCGACCTCTTCGCCCTCTATTTTCTGGCCGATCCCAAAATGATCGAATTAGGTCTTTTGACCGATCCCGATGCTTACAAAGCCAACTATTACAAATACATGCTCAACGGTCTGATGACCCAACTCGTGCGTATCAAGCGAGGAGAGGAGATAGAGGAGGCGCATATGCGCAACCGTGCACTCATAGCTCGCTACGTCTTGGAGCATGCCGAGCGGCCGGGGGCTATGTCGCTGGTCTGCGAAGAGGGCAAGACGGCACTCGTGATCAAGGACTACGAAGCGGTGCGTGCGATCATTGCCGGTTTGCTGACCGAGGTGCAACGCATCAAGAGCGAGGGCGACTATACCGCCGGCAAGGCGTTGATAGAGCGTTATGCCGTCCACGTGGATCCGCTCTTGCACGAGGAAGTGCTGACGCGCTATGCCAAGCTGGATATTGCTCCGTATAAGGGATTTGTCAATCCTCGGTTGAGACCCGTATATAATTCGGAGGGCAGGCTTACGGATGCAACGATAGAATACACGGAAGGCTATGCCGAACAAATGCTTCGCTACAGTGCAGAATATAGCTTCCTGCCTACAGACAGTCCGCTTTTGCAGGAGGCACGAAGATTGCGCTCGCACCTCCGACGGGCGATGGACGGTGTACTATCGGCCAGTATGCGAGAGAAAGGACTCCACTACGGCATCAACTTTGGAGTCACTCGCGAACATCTGCTCCGACTGGCTCGCACGGCCGACGCTTCCGCTCCACTGGCCGACTATCTGTGGAGACGCGATGTAAGGGAGACGAAGATACTCGCCACGATGATTTTTCCGGCCGAAGAACTGACTCATGAGCAGGCAACGAGATTCCTCCGAGAGGCCGACAACGTGGAACTTCGCGAGCAACTGACAGCCAATCTGCTGGAGCGAATGCCCGAAGCGATCCGGAGCATCGGCCGATGGATCGAGAGCAAAGAGACTACTCCTGACATGATGACGGGAGTATTGACGCTTGCAGCCAGATTGTTTACACGCGGCATCTTTCCGGAAGACGTGCCGGCAGAGAAACTCTTAACACTGGCCATTCTCCATCTCTCCGATGAGGAGCAGAAAACGGAGCTTCGGCGCGCTTCCGCACTTCTGCTCAAGCGGTACGGGCGAGGCTCCGCAGAACGGACAAAAAAAGTGCTGTGCCTATTGCCCGAATCGAGCCAAGACACAGCACCGGTTTTGTATGAATTATGTGAAGATATCCGCTTCGAACTCGACTTCTACCCAAAGGACGAGTAAGAGAAGCGACTATCAATCGATCATCGAGAAGCCTGTATAAGGTACCAGACAGTCGGGGATGCGGATGCCATCGGCTGTCTGATTGTTTTCCAGCAGAGCAGCCACGATACGCGGCAAGGCCAAGGCACTACCGTTGAGCGTGTGGCAAAGCTCCACTTTCTTATCCGCATTGCGATAACGGCACTTCAGACGATTGGCTTGGAAGCTCTCGAAATTGGACACCGAGCTAACCTCCAACCACCGCTCTTGGGCAGCCGAATAGACTTCGAAGTCGTAAGTCAATGCCGAAGTGAAGCTGATATCTCCGCCGCAGAGGCGAAGGATACGCCACGGAAGTCCCAACTTATCTACAAGGCCTTGGACATAGCCGACCATATGATCGAGCTGTTCGTAGGAGTGTTCGGGCTTGTCGATACAGACGATCTCCACCTTATTGAACTGATGGAGGCGGTTCAGACCGCGAACATCCTTGCCGTACGAACCGGCTTCGCGTCGGAAGCAAGCCGAATAAGCGGTCAGACGAATGGGCAATTCGTCCTCGGAGAGAATCACATCGCGGAAGATATTGGTCACCGGCACCTCTGCCGTGGGGATCAGATACAGGTTGTCCACCGTGACATGGTACATCTGCCCTTCCTTGTCGGGGAGCTGTCCCGTACCGTAGCCGGAGTCCTCATTGACCACATAGGGCGGCTCTATCTCCGTGAAGCCGGCGTTGCGGGCTTCGTCCAAGAAGAAGTTGACCAAAGCTCGCTGCAGGCGTGCTCCTTTGCCCTTATAGACGGGGAAGCCTGCTCCGGTTATCTTGACGCCGAGTTCGAAGTCGATCAGATCGTATTTCTTGGCCAGATCCCAATGTGGGAGCTTGTGCGCTCCAAGCTCCGGCACTGTGCCGCCTGTCTTCACACAGACATTCTCCTCTGCGGTCTTGCCTGCAGGGACAGACTCATGCGGCAGATTCGGGATAAGCAGAAGCTGTTGGCGTATAGCATTCTCCAGATCAGCTTTCCGCTCTTCCAGATGGTGGCTCTCGGCTTTCATATCGGCTACTTTCGTACGGATGGCCTCTGCCTCGCCTTTCTTGCCGGCTTTCATCAAAGCTCCGATCTCCTTGGCAATGGCGTTTTGCTCCGCCAAGCGAGCATCCAGGCTCTGTTGAGTTTCGCGTCGCTGTCTGTCGAGAGAGATGACTTCGTCGAGAATAGCAGCTGCATCGAAGTGCTTCACCGCCAAGCGACGGATCACTTCTTCCTTGTTTTCTATGATTTGCTTGAGTGTCAGCATAGTATTTCGAAAAAAACAAAAGGCAAATCCCCAAGGCGGTTACAGCCTGTAGAGATTCGCCCCCTATTTACCTAACTGTTTATTAGCGTTCTGCTTTCTTTATGATTCGGTCTTGATCGAAACGTATGAACGGTCGTTTTTCTTGCGAGTAAATACTACCACGCCCGACTTCAGTGCATACAAAGTATGATCCTTACCGATACCTACGTTTTCACCCGGGTGGTGAACGGTGCCACGCTGACGAACCAATATGTTGCCGGCCTTAGCCATTTCTCCACCATAAACTTTCACGCCAAGACGTTTGCTTTCCGATTCACGACCGTTCTTGGAACTACCTACACCTTTTTTATGTGCCATGATTGTGTTTCTGTTTTGTGGATTTGATTATGCAACGACTTCTTTCACCAGAATTTCCGTAAACTGCTGGCGATGGCCATTCAGCTTGCGGTATCCTTTTCTTCTCTTCTTGTGGAAGATCAGCACCTTATCCCCTTTCACAAGAGGAGTCAATACTTCACATACCACCTTAGCGCCTTCCACCAAAGGAGAACCCACGGTGATAGCACCATTATTATCGACGAGGAGAACCTTGTCGAATTCTACGCTTGCACCACTCTCTACATCTTTGATGTGATGCACGAACAGCCGACGGCCTTGTTCTACCTTCATCTGCTGTCCCTGAATGTCTACGATAACGTACATTACTTTCTTTCTACTAAACTTGTTAGCCCCGTATGGTGGACACACATATTCGGGTCACTTTTATGACCATACATAGGAATATCGACTGCAAAGATAGCATTTCTTATTGATATAGAATACAATGTAAAAGAACGAAAATCCAATAATCGAGATGGATAGAAGCCAAAGCAAGGAGTAAAGATCTTCCTCTCGTCCTCGAAACCGTCCGAAAGAGAGAAGAATAGAAGAAACAAAATTACGAACCATTTTTCGGGAAAAACTCAAACCGCTTTTCGGGAAAAACGGAACCAAAAAAATTTCGTTGCGGCGCGTAAATTTTTCCGTTCCCACGCCAAAACGAAAAAGTTTACGCGCCACGTTTTTGGACACTGCAAATACAAAAATTTCGGTGTGTAAACTAACCGGATCAAGAAACGAGCAAGCTTCTCTTCAAAAAGCTCCTAATCTTTTGATGAAAAGCTCTTAAGCTTTTGATCGAGAAGTAAAAACTACTACTGATTATTCTCCAATATAGTATCCTCTTTTTATTCGATGAAGTCGATTTTTATCTTGGTAAAGGGGAGGAAGCTTTTCGTATGGTTTCGATCCAAACGGAGTCGGCCGAATCGGTTTTGAGCTTACTTCAGCGGAAGCACCTGTGTCTGTGGTTGTCGGAAGGGGGGGGCAGATGAGTCGGACTAATGTTGTACTTTTGGCGCATGGAAAGCCGTTTTTAATATAATAGTATATGGAAGATAGAAGCAATCTTTTTCGCCTCAGTTCTTTGATGGGTTTGATCTTTGGTGCATTCTGGTGTCTGAAGTACATCTGCGTGATGTTGGCATTCCGGATTCCTTTCTTGCTGCTGCTGTATATTCCGCTCACTTGTTTCGTCCCTTTTCTGGCTTATATCCTGACTAAGCGTTATCGGAACGTGCTACCGCAAGAGATGCGTTTCAGCTTTATGCATGGATGGCAGTTTTCTACTTTGCTCTATCTCTTCGCGGCTGTATTGGTTGCCATCCCTCACTACTATTTCTATGCCGAGATAATGCCGGCACACATGCCCGATATTATGGCACAGCTGGAGCAGTCCTCCGGGCTTATGACCCAACTCTTCGGTACCGATGAGTGGCGCGAGGTGATGGAGCAGATGCTCAAGGTGCGTCCCATGTCGCGTGTGATCAATGATATTTCATCCAACTTCTTCTGGGGAGCTTTGTTCTCCATTCCGGTAGGGCTGATCCTGAAAAGAAAGGCTGCGTCGGACAATATGCATTCGTTATGATAGATATTTCTGTAGTAATCCCTCTGCTGAACGAGGCCGAGTCGATCCCCGAACTTTTTACCTGGATCAGGCGTGTAATGAATGAGCATGGCTATTCCTATGAGGTCATCTTCGTAGATGATGGGAGTACCGACGGCTCCTGGAGTGTGATCGAACGTTTGCAAGCAGAGCATCCCGAGGTCAAAGGGATCAAATTCCGCCGCAACTACGGCAAGTCGGCCGGTCTCCAATGTGGTTTTGCCCGCACACAGGGGCAGGTAGTCATAACGATGGATGCCGATTTGCAGGATAGTCCGGATGAGATCCCGGAGCTGTACCGGATGGTGACAGAAGGGGGATATGACTTGGTAAGCGGTTGGAAGCGTAAGCGGTACGATCCTCTGTTCAGCAAGAATCTGCCCTCAAAGCTTTTCAATGCTACAGCCCGAAAGCTATCCGGCATCAAGCTACACGATTTTAATTGTGGTTTGAAAGCATACCGACACGAGGTAGTGGAGAATATCGAGTTGTACAACGATATGCACCGTTACATTCCATATTTGGCCAAATCCGCCGGTTTCGGACGCATCGGGGAGAAGGTAGTACGGCATCAGGCGCGTAAATACGGCTCGAGCAAGTTCGGTATCAGCCGTTTTTTCAATGGCTATCTCGATTTGCTTACGCTTTGGTTTATCAGCAAGTTCGGACGCAAGCCGATGCACTTCTTCGGGCTGCTCGGGTCGGGTATGTTCCTAATCGGCTTCATAGCTTTGGCCGTTGTCCTTGTCAATAAGTTGTCCGCTATAATCATGCATACGCAGGCACCTTTGGTGACGGATCGGCCTTATTTCTTCATCGCGCTGACGGCGATGATTATCGGCACACAACTGTTCCTAACCGGATTTGTCGGTGAGATGATCAGCCGTCAGGCTTCGGACAGAAACAACTATAAAATAGAGAAAGAGATATAATGAAACAGATTCCTCAAGATTTTCGTTTGATAGAAGATTTCTTCCGCACGCGCAGATCTGTACGCAAGTTTATCGATCGTCCTGTGGAGGAAGAGAAGTTGATGGCCATCCTCGAAGCCGGACGCATAGCTCCTTCGGCACATAATTACCAGCCGTGGCATTTCCTCGTGGTCAGAGAAGAAGAGGGCCGCAAACGCTTGGCTCCCTGTTCCCAACAACCTTGGTTCCCGGGTGCCCCCATCTATATCATCACGCTTGGCGATCATCAAAGAGCATGGAAGCGAGGAGCAGGCGATTCGGTAGACATCGATACCTCTATCGCCATGACTTATATGATGCTGGAAGCACATAGTCTGGGACTTGGATGTACGTGGGTCTGTGCTTTCGATCAAGCTCTTTGTTCGGAGATCTTCGACATCCCTTCGCACATGACACCTGTTTCCATATTGGCTCTCGGCTATGGCGATCCGACCGTACCTCCGCGTGAGGCTTTCAATCGCAAAACCATTGAAGAGGTAGTCAGCTTCGAGAAATTATGAAACGTTGGTCAGGTTTAGCGGCCGTTCCGGGGATGATCATTCTCGGTGCGGCCTTTTTTTCTTGCCGGAAAGCACCTGCCTATACGGTATTGCAGGGGGAGATATTCCATACCTATTATCATATCAAATATAAGGGAGAGGCAGATCATTCGCAGCGAGTGGATAGCGTATTCAGAGCTTTCAATCATTCCCTTAATCCGTTCGACAGTACCAGTATCATTGCCGGAGTGAATCGGAATCTTCCGGTCAGGACTGACAGTATGTTCCGCCGGGTATTTCGTCGGGCGCAGGAGATTGCAGCCGTTTCCGGCGGCTCTTACGATATTACTTGCTCTCCGCTGATCAATGCTTGGGGTTTCGGTTTCGAACATAAAGAGGACGTGACTGCACAGTTGATCGACAGCATCAGGGCCTTTGTCGGTTACCGGAGGGTACGATTGGATGGCGAGACGGTTGTTAAGGATGATCCGCGCACTACGCTGAACACCTCTTCCATCGCCAAAGGATATGCTTCGGATCTGGTGGGCGAAGCCTTGGCTGCTCATGGGATCGGGGACTATATGGTAGAGATCGGTGGAGAGGTTGCTTTCAATGGCCTCAATCCTCAAGGCAAGCCTTGGCGCATAGGTGTAAGTAAACCGCAGGATGACAGTCTGGGCTTGGCGATGCAGGAGTTCGAACTCGTCGTAGAGCTTAGTGGGAAAGGGGGCTTGGCGACATCGGGCAACTACCGGAATTTCTATGTTCGGGATGGGAAGAAGTATGCACATACGATCGATCCGCTTAGCGGCTATCCTGTGCAGACGGATGTGCTGAGTGCCACAGTCATTGCTCCCGATTGTATGACGGCTGATGCCTTGGCTACTACTTTTATGGTGGTCGGTTCGGAGCGTGTGCCTGCTATTGCCGCCGAATTCCCCGGTGTGGACTATATGCTTATTTTGTCCGATGGAGACGGTTCTTATAAGACTGTGATGAACGAAGGCTTCCGGAAACGAGTAGCCAAGTAATCGAGCCTCGTCTGTAATCCTCCAAGCCTCTGTCTTTTTCTCTTCGGATCGGTACAATCTTTTAGAACGGGATCGCATCTGTCGTAACTGAACGAAAAAGATTTAGCAGATAGTTCGGGAAGATTTTCCATACGGCCAAGTCACAATAAAAAACAAGAGAGGGTATGCACCGCGGTGGGCATACCCTCTCTCTATTTATTGTTCTTTACTCGTTAGGCGATACCGCTGAAGCCCATGAAAGCCATAGCCAATATACCGGCAGCCAAGAGTGCCGAAGGTATTCCCTTCATAGCTTTGGGGAGATTGGTCATATCGAGTTGCTCTCGAATACCTGCGAAAGTAACCATTGCCAAGGTGAAACCGATAGCCGTGGATATTGCATAGACGAAGCTCTGGAGCAGGGTATAATCCTTCTGGATAACCAAAATAGCCACACCGAGCACACAGCAGTTCGTCGTAATCAAGGGCAAGAATACACCCAGTGCCTGATAGAGGGGAGGAGATACTTTCTTGAGTATGATCTCCACCATCTGCACCAAGGCGGCAATGACCAAAATAAATGCAATGGTCTGCATAAAGCCCAATCCGAAACGATCCAAAACGAACTTCTGAATCAGGAAGGTAACCAAGGTAGCCAGTGCCAATACGAATGTCACGGCTGCACCCATACCGATTGAGGTGTCTACCTTCTTCGATACGCCTAAGAATGGGCATATACCGAGGAACTGCGACAGCACGACGTTATTAACGAAAACCGCCGCTATGAATAACATGAAAAATTCCATAATGATGCCAATTACTTAAGTGAGTTATGCTTTTTTCTTCATTTTGTTCACCAAGGCAATCAGGTAGCCCAAAGCGATGAAAGCTCCGGGTGCCAATACGAAGATCAATGCTCCATAGGATTCATTGAAAACTGCAAAGTCGAAAAGCTTACCGCTACCCAAAAGCTCACGGACAATACCGAGAACAGTCAAACTGAGGGTAAAGCCCAATCCGATACCGATACCGTCGAACATGGAGTGTAGCAGACCTTTTTTCGATGCAACGGCTTCAGCACGACCGAGTACGATACAGTTCACCACGATCAACGGGATGAAGATACCGAGACTCTTGTCCAAATCCGGCATATAAGCCTTGATAAGCATCTGCAATATCGTCACGAAACCTGCAATGATCACAATAAAAGCCGGGATACGAACCATATCGGGGATGAGATTCTTGACCAAGGATACTACCATGTTGGAGCAGATCAATACAAACATGGTGGCCAGTCCCATACTCATACCGTTGATGGCCGACGTTGTCGTGGCCAACGTAGGACACATACCGAGGAGGAGGACGAATGTCGGGTTCTCCTTGATAATGCCGTTTATAATAACACTCAAATTCTTACTCATTGCGCTTCGGTATTATCTGTGTTAGTATTTATCGTAGAATCAGCCTGAGTAGTATCGACAGTTGCCTCAGTCTGTCCGGCACTGCCTTGAGCGGCTTTGAAACCTCTGTAGGCACGATCCATAGCATCCAAAAAGGCTCGGCTACTGATCGTCGCGGCTGTGATAGCATCCACTTGACCGCCGTCTTTGGAAACAGTCAGAGGAGTATCACTCATCTGTACACCGCGTACATCTTGGATCAGTCCTTCTTTTTTGGCCGGCGTTCGGAACCACTCTTGCATCTTGGCTCCCAGACCGGGTGTTTCGCTGTGGCTGAGCACGGAGAAGTCGTGGATTTTGCCATCCATATCGAATCCGTACATCACAGTGAACTTACCGCTAAAGCCCTTGTCGGTATAACTTTCTACTGCGTAACCCACTATTTCCTGACCTTTTTTGGCCGGGAATACGGTGAGCTTGGCTCCATCTACATCAACTTCGAATCTCTCTTCGTACGGATTGTTGTCGAAGGCATTGACTACCTGCTTGATAGCGGTGACTTTAGCATCCACTTCCGCCTTTGCAATAGGCTCTTTCGTTATTTCGTTCATCATGCCAAGAGCAGCAGAAACAACGATACAGAAGCCCGTCAAAGAGAGCAACATATTGGGGAGTGAAGATTTTAGCTTTTTCATTTGTTCTTTCCTCCAAAATGTTTAGGTTTCATATAAGTGTTGATCAGAGGTGTCATACCGTTCATAATTAGGATGGCGAATGACATTCCCTCCGGATAAGCCCCGAATGTACGGATCACGACGGTCAGCAAACCGATCAGACAGCCGTAAAGGATCTGTCCGGACTTGGTCATCGGCGAAGTCACATAGTCCGTGGCCATAAAGATGGCTCCGAGCATCATACCGCCGGAGAACAGGTGGAACCACGGAGTGGCCGGGAAGGATGTGGGGCTGGCCAAGTGCAGAATACCTGCCAGTACGACCACAGATGCGAAGATAGACACGGGGATATGCCACGTGATAATCTTCTTGTACAGCATATAGACCAATCCGAGAAGCAACGCGATAGCACTGACTTCACCCAAAGAACCTGCTTCACCGATAAACATGTGCAGGTCTGTGGGGATATTGGCCAAAGCCGAGGTGTCGCCGCTCATTGCTGCTTTCATCAGGCCGAGAGGCGTAGCACCGGTCTCGGCATCCAGATAGGAAGTCATCTGTCCTTCGGTAGGCCAGAGAGTCATCTGGGCAGGGAAAGAGATCAGGAGGAATACACGACCGACCAAAGCGGGGTTGAAGATGTTGTTCCCCAAGCCGCCGAAGGACATCTTGCCCAATGCGATAGCTACTACTGCACCGATGATAATGATCCAAACGGGCAGGTTACTCGGCAGGTTGAAAGCCAGCAATACGCCGGTCAAGATAGCTGAGCCGTCCATGATGGTAGGCTCCTTGCCCAACATATATTTGCTGATCAGGTATTCCACGATGCAACAAGTAAGAACGGATACTGCCGTTACGATCACCGCACCGATTCCAAACTGATATACCGACATGGCCAAGGCAGGCAAGAGGGCAATCAGCACGCCATACATATTCTTTTTGATGCTGTCTCCGCTGTGGATGTGCGGTGAAGGAGAAATGATAATTTTATTTTCCATCGCTTATTTCCTTTCTTATTGCTTACGTGCTCTTTGGATACCCATCACAGTCTTCTTGGCTTGGCGGATATAATCCAGCAGAGGACGGTTGGCCGGACAGGTGAAGCTGCACGAACCGCATTCGATACAGTCAACCACGTTGCCTTTTTCCGCTGTTTCCCAGCTCTTATATAAGGTGTCGCGCATCAGGAAAGCCGGATTGAGTCCCATCGGACACACTCCGACGCACTTGGCGCATCGGATACAGTCGCGCATAGGCTTGCGAACTGCCTCTTCTCTGTCGAGAATCAATACTCCGGAGCTGCCTTTGGTTACAGGTACATCCGGTGACAGCAGAGCGCGTCCCATCATCGGACCTCCGCCGATGATCTTGCCCGTATTCTCCGGCAAGCCACCTGCTGCTTCGATCAGAGCCGCAATAGGAGTACCTATACGAACGAGGAGGTTAGACGGACGAGATAGTTTTTTTCCCGTAACCGTCACGATGCGCTCGACCAGAGGCTTGTTCTTCTGTACTGCTTCGTACACGGCGAATACCGTACCCACGTTTTGTACTACGGCACCTGTGCTGATAGGCAAGGCACCGCTTTTTACCTGCTTGCGGATCACTGCATCGATCAGCTGCTTCTCACCGCCTTGAGGATATTGCACCTTCAACGGCATTACCTCTATGCCAGGATATGCAGTGGCCAGTTTGGTGAGGTGAGCAATAGCATCTTTCTTATTATTCTCAACTCCGATGACGGCCTTGTTTACCTGAATGGCTTTCATCAGGATACTCACGCCGGTCATGATCTCCTCGCCGTGCTCCAGCATAAGGACATGGTCGCTCGTCAGATAAGGCTCGCACTCTACGGCGTTGATGATCAGGATCTCAGCTTTGTTGCCCGGAGGAGGGGACAGCTTCACATGGGTAGGGAAGGTGGCACCACCGAGACCCACAATACCGGCTGCAGAAATTTTGGCTACGATTTCTTTTGCATCCAGATTGCATTCTTTGACGATGGCCGGTGAGCGATCGATGCCCTCTTCCCATTCGTCACCTTCTACGTTAATGAAGACTGCGGGCTTGGGATAGCCGCTTGAGTCGTATACGTTATCGATCTTCAGCACCTTACCCGACACAGATGAGTGGATATTAGCTGATACGAATCCTCCGGCCTGAGCAATGATAGTCCCGACCTTAACTTCATCCCCTTTCTTGACCGTGGCAGTTGCCGGTGCACCGATGTGCTGACCAAGAGGGATGACTACCTGTGAGGGGATAGGCAACACCTCTACGGGCTTGCCTGCCGACAACTTGTTTTCGGGGGGGTGAATACCACCGATTCGGAAAGTCCTCAACATAATAATTCTATGTGGTCTTTGTTGTTATTTATTCCTTAGACAGTCTCTTGTGCCGGTGCGGCAGCTTCTGTGGCGACAGCCGGCTCCACTTTCTTCTTCGGTGGGAAGTTCAGCTCGTGGATGGCATTCGTGGGACATACTTCCACACACTTGCGACACATGCGACACTTGGTGTGGTCTATGTACGAGAGGTTGTTCTCGATGGTGATAGCCTCGAATTGGCATTGCTTCAAGCAGAGCGAGCAGCCGATACAAGCATTGCTACAGGCTTTCTTGGCGACACCGCCTTTGTCCTTGTTCACGCAGCTAACAAAGATACGGCGACTCTTAGGCCCTTTCTTCCGGAGTTCAATGATCGATTTGGGACAGGCTTTGACACAAGCACCACATGCCGTACAAGCATCCTCCACCACCTCCGGCAGCAAGGTTGTCGGGTTGATGCGGATAGCATCGAATCCGCAGGCATCCACACAGTCGCCCAATCCCAGACAGCCGAAGCTACAGCCCGTGTCTCCGCTATATAGCGAAGCGGCTACTGCACAGCTGGAGGCTCCGTCGTACAGGTTCGTACGCGGACGGGCATCGCAATTGCCATTGCAACGAACCACGGCAATCTTCGGATCCTGAGCAGCCGCGGCCATGCCGAGGATGTCGGCTATCTGCCCCATCACCGCTGCTCCCCCTACGGGACAGAGCAGTCCTTCGAGGCTTTCGGCTTTGACGCAGGCATTGGCAAAACCGGAGCATCCGGGGAAGCCACATCCCCCACAGTTGGCTTGAGGGAGTACCTCTGCAACCAGTCCGATGCGTGGGTCTTCCTTGACCTCGAACTTCTTTGCGGCCAAAAACAAAACCAGTGCACCGATGGCACCGATTGCGGCCAAAACAATCACAGTAGTAAGTATCATATTTGTTTGTTACTGATTATTTTTTCGAATAGTAAATACCAAACGTCGGCTCAGTTTGCCGTTGAATAACCGGAGAATCAGGTAGTATACTCCCAAAGCTCCCAAAGAAATAAGCGTACTCATGCCCTCGTCCAACCTCAGAATACTGATGGTGAGGACAAGCATAAGCAGCAACAAAATCAAAGGAACAATGAAAGAGAGGACGACAGCAAGACGTCCCATGGCACTATGACCTTCCAGCAAAACCCGATCACCTTCGCGGATGTCAGGTGCGGGTCCCATTACGGTGATATATCGATCTTTGCAGTCTGTAGAGGAGCAATAGCCGGCGGCATGACAACCGGCGCATGCACTTTTCTGCTGCACACATACCGTTATCTTGTCGGCTTCCACTCGGCTGACAACTCCGCTATGACTGATAATCTCGCCCATTTTAAATAGTTAGGCAAATGTGGTTGTCTTTTTGTTTGATTGTCTAAGGCGAACAACTCTAATGATGCGGCAAAAATACACAAATCTTGCTAACCCGACTAACAAAGTAGCCCAAAAACACATTAATTCTCCCCAAAAATGGGGATTCTGCGCTTCCTTTTCGAGGAGTGTGAACGGGTCGTTGTCGGAAGTTGTCGGTGGAGAAGAAACGGCACGAAGATCTCAGTCGAAACTTCTATGAATCAAAGTAGCCGTATGGGGATGTAAAAATTTGGCAATGAGCACAAAACAATATGTTCGCCAATGATTGTCTCCATTTCGGATCATTCCGGAGAATGAATGTATATACGTAATGTCTACGGCGTTTCCTCGTCCTCCGAATCGTCGGCTTTCAGGAGGGATAGCCTGCTCCGTGCTTCGGCCAATCGGCGGAAGCCCTCTATGTCGTTTTTCGCCGTACTTGCTCTTTCCTTGTCGAGGACACGCCGGTACATGTGGATCGCACCGGTGCGGTTGCCTGTCTTTTCGAAGCATTGAGCGAGGAGCAGGCAGGCCTCGCTGTTGCCGCTATCGTATTCTATGGCATAGCGCAGATGGGATATGGCTGTTTCCGTTCGCCCTTGTTCATTGGCGCATTGAGCGAGCATCGTATGCACATCGGTAAGTCTGTCCGTTTTCGGTTCGATCAGATCGAGCACCTTCTGCAACCGCCTTTCCGCTTCCTCCCACAGCTTTTGGCGATAGGCACACATGCCCAAGTAGTATTTGGTCAGGTAGTTTTGTTGGAAGGCGGATTCGTCGGCTCGTCTGAAGCATTCTTCGGCTACGGTCCACCTACCGGCTTTGTAGTACGCCAAACCGCAATAGAAGAGATCCTTGAAAGAGGTGGGGAAATGGCCTCGACCGATAATCCGCTCATAGTCATGCAGGGCACTGTCCGCCTCCTGCAGCATCATCATGGATTCGGCATGGGCCAGAAGCACGGCTACGTTCAGCGAGTCAGTTTGCAGATAGCGTGCTGTCACCTGTTCCTGCCGGCGCGTTTCTTCTACCTGTCCGTACAGGGTAGCCAGATCAATCAGGGTAAGGAAATCGGTAGAATCCCGAAGCATCTGCTCTTCCAACAGTGCTATCGCTTGAGAAGGTTGTTGTCGTTTGTTGAGTGCTTTTGCCCTAAGGCGAATGACGGGAGGGAGCGAATCCTGCCGTAAGATCCTGTCTGTGATGACCAATGCCGTGGAATCCTGTCCGATGTGAACGAGCAGTTTGGCCAAGTCGTACCCTGTCGGAATATCGGACGTGCGCTCATAGCCTTGATGCAGCATTTCGGCCGCTGTGGCATAATCCTGCATATCCACTTGCAACGCTGCCCCCAAACGATAAGCTACCGCATCGTGAGGATCCATCCGTATGATCCTTTGGTAGACGGCAAAGGCTTCGGGATGTCGTCCCAGTTCGCTGAGAGCTTTGGCTCGGAGGTGTAGAGCTTGCTCGTCTTGCAGGCTGCAACTGTCCGCCCAAGCCAAAGCCTCCGTATAGGCCATATGGTCGATGAGAGTCTGCATTCGGCTCAATTCTTCTGTGGTCTGGGCAGTTAAGGATAGGATGGTCTGAGTAATAACAATGAGGCAGAGCAGGGGGCGTTTCATCGGGTTTATGCATTTGAATACAAATATATACGATATTTCCGTAGAAGAGTGTTTTTGAAAAGGTTTCTTTTGTAAGTTGAGTCCAACAACTGTTTCTTTTGTGCCGATGACGTGTACTGAAAAAGAGTCGGCACTCGTAAAGGCCCGGTTTGTGACTAATTACAATGTCTGTTCGACGTTAGAATAGAAAGGTTAAGATCTCGGACAGCGAGATCATGACCATCCTGATCCTGTTTCATCTCTCAAAACACCAAAATTGGAAAGCTTTTTATCTTCAATACATCGCCTGCTCAGGTCGGCCCAAGTTTCCACATCTTGTCTCTTATAATCGCTTTGTGGAGCTACAAAACAGTATAGGCTTCAAGCAAATAGCATCTCTCAATAGGTGTTGTTTAGGTCAATGTACAGGTATCTCATTGACCGATAAGGCTCCTCTTAGAGATTTATTTGAAAAGATGAATTTCAACGATGTAAAAGAACTCGATTACCCTCTTTTTGATTGAGTGTTTGATTAGTTTTTACTACAATCCTATTTTAACGGGACAATAATAGTCTTATATAGATTGTTTTTCGATTTGTATATAATAGAAATATATAAACTTCCGTGGCAGAGTTCTTTGTCGCAGTTCGGCGATGATGATTTTATGCATAAAGATTTCTTACTGCAGGCTTGCAATAAGAAATTTTGTTCGCGAGATTCTATGCCGCAGGCTTGCAGTAAGGAATTTAGCATACAAAATTCTTAGCCGCAGGCTTGCGGCGAGTAAGTTTGCCAACAAAATCGCTATTTTCCGCTTGCAACGAGTGATTTTTTATGCAAAATCGCCATTTCACGCCTGCAAAAGGCAATTTTGTTCGCAAGATTGTACATTGCAGATAGGATTCTATGAATTTTGTTCGCGAGATTCTATGCTGCAGGCTTGCAGCAAGGAATTTTGCATACAAAATTCTTCGCCGCAGGCTTGCGGCAAGGAATTTCTTGCACAAGATTGTCATTACACGCTTGCAGCGAGGAATCTACCGCGGGAAATCGCCCGTGGACGAACGCAGGCCATAGCTGATCTCCATTAAGGACATGCAGCCTGCAAATTGGCTGAAGAGCTTGTGAAGCCTTTGCTATGCTGTCTGCTTGAAACTCTGCTGAAAGTTCCTCAACCGAAGCATGGGGGGTAACAGGCGGATGACTTGGGCGAAAAGACCTATATTTATTTGTAAAGCTCCAGGTAAGCTTATTTACCCAAAGCAACTCCGATAAAACCGAAGGAGAGGCACCGGAAAGAGCCTCTCCCTTTTTCATAAACAACCTTAAAAACGTTTAGGACGCTATTGGGCACGACACTCCTTTTTTCGTTTATCTTTGTCCGTAAGAAAAAAATTCAGTCAAAAGCATTCTAAAGCATATCCATAATGATTTTATTCTTTCACCATTCGTCCGGCTCTGTCTATGCCGTGGAGAGTGAAGTTCAGTTCAGCGAAGAAGAAATACATCGGCTGGTATGGCTGTTTGGCGGAGCCGAACCCTGTCAGTCCGATGTTGTAAACGGCTATCACGTAGGCCCTCGTCGGGAGATGGTAACACCTTGGAGTACCAACGCCGTCGAGATAACGCAGAATATGAACGTTGCAGGCATACGCCGTATTGAAGAGTTCTTTCCGGTGAAAGGTGCCGATGCGGAGTTCGATCCTATGCTTCAAGCTCTCTATGAGCAGCTGGACCAAAAGATTTTCGATATAGATCGTAAGCCTGAGCCGATCATTTCCGTCAAGGACATTCGCGCTTATAATGAAGCTGAGGGATTGGCTCTGAGCGAAGATGAAATCAGTTATTTGGAAGGCGTGTCCGAACGCATTGGCAGGCCCCTCACGGACAGCGAGTTGTTCGGATTCTCACAGGTTAATTCCGAACACTGCCGGCACAAGATATTCGGCGGCACGTTTATTATTGATGGAGAGGAGAAGGAAAGCTCTCTCTTCAACCTGATCAAACGTACCTCTGCTGTCAATCCCAATTTGCTTGTGTCCGCATACAAGGACAATGTGGCTTTCATCCAAGGCCCGAAGGTAGAGCAATTTGCCCCCCGCAGCGCAGACAAACCGGACTACTTCGAAACCAAAACGATAGATACCGTACTGAGTCTCAAAGCCGAGACACATAATTTCCCTACTACGGTGGAGCCTTTCAACGGCGCAGCCACAGGGACAGGGGGAGAGATTCGTGACCGAATGGCCGGTGGAAAGAGCAGCATTCCGTTGGCAGGTACCGCTGTCTATATGACTTCTTACGCCCGTACTGATGGAACACGACCATTCGAAAAGAAACTATCCGAACGCCGTTGGCTCTATCAATCGCCCCGTCAGATCTTGACCAAGGCCTCTAACGGTGCCAGCGATTTCGGCAATAAATTCGGCCAGCCACTCATTACAGGATCCGTTCTGACCTTTGAACACCAAGAAACTCCCGATACTACCTGCTATGGCTATGACAAAGTCATCATGCTTGCCGGAGGTGTCGGCTATGCCAAACAGTCGGACGCTCTTAAAGGAGAGCCGTCTCCGGGAGAAAAAGTAGTAATCCTGGGTGGAGACAATTACCGCATAGGTATGGGGGGCGGAGCTGTCAGCTCTGTGAATACGGGACAATTGTCCGGCAGTATAGAACTGAATGCCATCCAGCGCTCTAATCCCGAGATGCAGAAGCGTGTACAGAATGTGATCAGAGCTATAGCGGAAAATGACAATAACCCGATCGTCTCCATCCACGATCACGGAGCCGGAGGACATCTCAACTGCCTGTCCGAATTGGTGGAAGCGACCGGCGGACGAATCGACATGGATCGGCTTCCCGTCGGAGACCCTACCCTCTCTGCCAAAGAGATAATCGGCAACGAGAGTCAGGAACGTATGGGGATGCTGATGCAGGAGAAAGATTTGGAATATGTACGCAAAATAGCCGAACGCGAACGCGCTCCCATGTATGTGGTCGGAGAGACCACTGACGATATGCGCTTCGTCTTCCGCAAGGACAATGGCGAGTGTCCTATCGACATGAAGCTGGACGACATGTTTGGCAAGCCTCCCCGTACCATCATGGAGGACAGGACCATAGAACATCGCTATCAGGCACCGCAATACGACCCTGCCCGTCTGGATGAATATCTGGAGCAGGTATTGCGTATGGAGTCAGTAGCTTGTAAGGATTGGCTTACCAATAAGGTGGACAGATCTGTGACAGGACGAGTGGCTCGCCAGCAGTGTCAGGGCGAATTGCAACTTCCGCTCAGCGACCTCGGTGCTATGGCTCTGGACTACCGCGGCCATAGCGGAGTGGCTACTTCTATCGGCCATGCCCCTCAGGCCGCTTTGGCCGATCCGGCAGCCGGCTCGGTGCTGGCCATAGCCGAAGCTCTGACCAATATCGTCTTTGCTCCGCTTCGTAATGGTATCGAGGGTGTGAGCCTGTCGGCCAACTGGATGTGGCCCTGCCGTAACGAAGGCGAAGATGCCCGTCTGTACCGTGCCGTGGAAGCCTGTTCGGACTTTGCCGTCGATCTGGGCATCAACATCCCTACCGGCAAGGACTCTCTGTCCATGACACAGAAATATGAGGACAAAAAAGTGCTGAGTCCCGGTACGGTGATTATCAGTGCCGCAGCCGAAGTGACAGACATTCGTCGCATCGTCAGCCCCGTCCTCAGCCATATAGCCGCTACCGCTCTCTACTATATCGATTTCAGCTTCTGCCCGTTCTCATTGGGAGGATCGGCCTTTGCCCAGAGCTTGGGTACTATCGGTGATGAAGTCCCCACTGTACGTGATCCGGAATACTTCCGCGATGCGTTCAATACCGTACAGGAACTCATTGACAAGGGTCTGGTTTTGGCCGGACATGACATATCCGCAGGCGGTCTGATTACGGCTCTTCTGGAAATGTGCTTTGCCAATGTGGATGGCGGTCTGGAGGTGGGATTGGATAACCTCGTGGAAGACGACCTGATCAAAGTCCTCTTTGCCGAAAACCCGGGTATCCTCATTCAGGTAAAGGACCGCAAAGCCGTTGATAAGATCCTGACCGATGCCGGCATCGGTTTCCTCCCGATAGCCAAGCCCACCCAAGAGCGACACCTCTTGATACATAAAGACGGAGCCGAATACCTGTTCGGTATCGACCACATGCGCGACGTTTGGTATGAGTCGTCCTACCTGCTGGACTGCTTCCAGAGTGGCAATACCTTGGCCGGCAACCGCTTCGAAAACTATAAGGAACAACCGGTCGTATATCACTTCCCCAAGCAATTTACGGGTGATCTGAAAGCGATGGGTTTGGATCCCGATCGAAAGACGGCATCCGGCATCCGCGCCGCCATCATTCGCGACAAGGGAACGAATGGAGAGCGGGAAATGGCCTATGCTCTCTATCTGGCCGGCTTCGACGTGAAGGACGTACACCTGACAGACCTGACCAGTGGAAGAGAGACACTGGAAGACATCCGGATGATTGTCTTCTGTGGTGGCTTTTCCAATTCGGACGTACTCGGATCTGCCAAAGGATGGGCCGGCGGTATTCTCTTCAATGAGCAAGCGAAAGCCACGCTGGATCGTTTCTTCGCACGCCCCGATACGCTCAGCCTCGGTATCTGCAACGGCTGCCAGCTGATGGCCGAATTGGAACTTCTATACCCCGAACACGAACTCAAGCACAAGCTTGTTCACAACGAATCGCAGAAATTCGAAAGCACATTCGTCACTCTCGAAATCCCGCATAACGACTCCATCATGCTCGGCAATCTGGCCGGAAGCAAGATCGGTGTATGGTGTGCTCATGGCGAGGGTCGGTTCAGTCTCCCGTACGAGGAGAAAGCCTACCATGTGGTGGCCAAGTACGAATACGACGGCTATCCTGCCAATCCCAACGGATCGCCACACCGCATAGCCGGATTGTGCAGCGCGGATGGCCGCCATCTGACGATGATGCCACATCCGGAGCGGAGCATATTCCCCTGGCAGTGCGGTTATTATCCCGAATCACAACGACACGAACATCAGGTGACACCTTGGATGCAGGCTTTCCGCAACGCTTACGAGTGGATAGCCAAGCAGGTGAAAAATGGATGATCGTCGCCTCCAACTGACAGAGGAGCAACTGCTTTTCCGCATCGCACTCACGCATGTAAAAGGCGTGGGTAGCGTGCTGGCAAGGCAGCTGCTTTCGGCTATGGGCAGTCCCGAAGCCATCTTTTCCGAGAAGAAGGAGCTGGTACAGAGGCTACCGAAAGCACCTCGCCGCCTGCTCGATGCCATCTTCTCTCCTTCGGTCATGGAGGAAGCACGCCGAAAGTTGGATCAAGCCCTCAAAGCCGGTCTGGATATGTATTTCGTCACCGATGATAACTATCCTTACCGCTTGAAAGAATGTGTCGATGCCCCCATCCTTCTTTATTCCAAAGGCAATGTCGATCTCTCGCCACGTAGGGTGCTGAGCATTGTAGGTACGCGCAATATCACGGCTTACGGACGTACAGCCACGGAGCGAATCGTATCGGGATTGGCTGAAACCATCCCCGATTTGCTTATCGTCAGCGGACTGGCGTACGGCGTCGATGTCGCAGCTCATAAGGCCGCCTTGGATAATGACTTGCCCACTGTAGCTGTATTGGCCCATGGATTGGACAGGATTTATCCGAGCAGTCATCGTTCCATTGCTATGGAGATGCTCCGAAACGGAGGCTTGCTCACGGATTACCCTATGGGGACTGAACCGGAGCGATTCAATTTCGTCGGTCGCAATCGCATCGTAGCAGGCTTGTCGGACGCCACACTTGTGATCGAATCGGCCGAAAAAGGAGGCTCCCTCATCACTGCCGGACTGGCATTCGGCTACAATCGCGAAGTACTGGCTCTACCCGGACGAGCCACGGATAGCCGTTCGGCCGGCTGCAATGCCTTGATAAGGGATCAAAAAGCCGCGCTTGTCAGCTCGGCTCAAGATGTGCTGACGCTGCTCGATTGGAGTTCTACCATAGACGCCAAACCTCAGACATTGAATTTCCGTCCCGATAGTTGGCCGGATACCCCCGTAGCCGAATGTCTTCTCAGAGCAGGCACAGCCTCGGTGGACGAGCTGACACGCGCTACCGGACTACCTATAAACGATGTTTCGTCTCAGCTTTTCGACCTCGAATTGGACGGACTGGTACAGTCTCAGCCCGGTGGCATATACTCCGTTATATAATATTGTACGACGAAGATGTCTCCCACCTTGTCCATACTCATACCCGTTTATAAAAGGGATTGTCGCAGACTGCTGGAGGAACTGTATAAGCAGGCCGAAGAACTATCCGTCGGCTACGAAATCATTCTTGGAGACGACTGTTCCGGCGACCCTTACACTTCTCAATATATCGCTTACGAACAGGAGGGACTGTGCCGACTTGTCAGTGCCGAAGAGAACATGGGAGCCGGCCGTCTGCGCAATCGCTTAGCAGAAGAAGCCCAAGGCGAGCAGCTCCTTATCCTCGACTCCGATACCTTGCCGGCATCGCCCGACTTCATCGAATGCTATCTGCGACATGCCTCCGGCACAACAGTCGTATGTGGAGGGTTCGTCTACCCGCCCAAATCCACCAATCCCCTCCGGCAACGATATGGCGCCGAAGTGGAAAGTCGATCGGCGGAAGAGCGAGCACGAAAACCCCACTCCGGATTCATCTCAATGGCTTTCATGATCCCAAGAAAACAGATGCTCGCCACCGGCTTCCCTCCCAATATGGGTATGGGGTATGAAGACATCCTGTTCGGCGAGCGTCTGCGACAAGCCGGCATCCCCATCCTGCATATCGATAACCCTGTAGAACATTACCACTGCGATACTGCTGAGGGATTTTTGGCCACTACGCGTAACTATCTGGACAATCTCTATTGTCACCGCGAAGAATTGGCCGAATTGGTAAGCCTGCTCAGAGCATACGATTTGCTGAAACGGCTACACCTTATGCGAATGGTAGCTGCTTTGTGGCCACTGATCCGATCCTCATTGGAAAAGCAGCTCACGGGAGCTAAGCCCTCTCTCCTCCTCTTCAGCCTGTATAAGCTACTATACGTAGCCTCCCTCTCTTTGGCGTGTGCTGAAAAAAGCTGATCCTTAGAAAGATCAGAAAAAGCAATAATTATATCGAAATGTTTGACCTCCTCTCCGAGTGTCAACTTTTTTCAGTACACGTCAGTTCGTAAAAATGGCGGTTTAGCGTTTGGAAAAACGTGGCTCGGGAATTTTTTCGTTTTGGTTCGGAAAGTAAAAATTTTACGCGCCACAACGGAAAAATTCTCGCTTGCGAATTTCAGAAAATACGAACCGCTGTCCGGTAAAAATTGCGCAGTTAGGAAATTCGAGATAAAATCTTCCCTTCTTTGCCATTACTGTTCTATAAAGTGTCATTACGAAGGGGAAAACAGCCTAACCACATATAAATGGCAGTAAAAAACTCCATTATTACAGTATGTTTTGAAGAATCTTCATTTTTTTACCGGACGGCAATAAAAATACTTATCTTTGTAGCATAGATAATCTCTCTCTTTAAGAGAGAAATAGATCCTTATGGATAGGATAGGCTTAAAAACGAAGGTTCATGCAGTCGGAGGAATGACAGGAGGACTGTGGAACGAGCTTTTTGTAAGACGATGCCGAATGGCTTTTGGAAGTTGATTTATGTTGAACTCAAAGAAGTTGAAGAAAGATGGCAAATGTTAAGTTATTACTCCCATATATATTGAAATGGGAAGGTGGTTTTGTTCATGATCCTGCCGATGCAGGAGGGGCAACAAACAAAGGTGTAACAATAGCGACCTGGAAAAGAGTCGGCTATGACAAAGACGGCGATGGAGACATCGATGTTGAGGATCTCAAGTTGCTAACCGATGATGACGTCCTGAATCGAGTCTTGAAACCATTTTATTGGGATCGTTGGAAAGCTGACTTAATCGAGTCTCAAAAGGTGGCTAATATCCTTGTCGATTGGGTTTGGGGTTCAGGCAAGTATGGTATTGTTATTCCTCAAAGGATACTAGGTGTGCAGGCTGATGGAATAGTGGGCAATAAGACCTTACAGGCTGTCAATAGTGCAGATCCCGATGAGCTGTTTGAGTCCATCTTCGATGCACGTCGCGAGTTCTTAGAGGACATTACAGCAAGAAGCATAAAAAAGTACGAGGATAGCATCGGACGCAAGGCCACCGAACGCGAATTGCTAAGGCATACCAACAAACGTTTCTTGAGAGGTTGGCTGAACCGTCTTGAAGATATTAGGAAGCTCTAAAGATAAAAGCCTGCAGGTTCGTACCCTGTCAACGAATATCTCCATCTGTCGATCTCGGTTGGGATAAAGCCCTTCTTGGAAATCCTAAGCTGGGTGAATGGGCTGTGTCATAATTCGATTTATGGCATAGCTCGTTTTCAGAAGCCGTATATCAGCAGGCCGGCGAGACCGGCAAGCAGTATCGTGAGGATGGGATGGAGCCACTTCTTGACAGTGACAAGGAAGGAAAGCAGGAATAGGAGGATGCTCCAAAGGTCAGTGAAGTTATCCCGTACGACTACCTGATCGAGGCTTGCCGAGCCGGTGGCGAACGAGGCTGAAATGAAGTCCGGCCGGAATGTGAGCAATAGTGCTGCAGCCGCGATCAGGCCAACAGAAGTAGGACGTACCATAGTAAAAGCGGCATCGACATAGGTGTTGCGTCTGAATCGTGCAAAAAAGGCCGAAATAATCAATACCAAAACGAAAGATGGCAGGCTGACGGCTACCGTAGCCAAGACGGAGCCCCATATGTTGCCGGTCACGGTATAGCCTATGTATGTGGCACTATTGATGCCTATGGGGCCGGGTGTCATCTGGCTGACGGCAACAATATCCGTGAACTCCTGCGCTGTGATCCAACCGTAGCGGTTCACCACTTCATCTTGAATCAGCGACAACATGGCGTAGCCTCCACCGAAACCGAACAGCCCGATCTTGATATATACCCAGAAAAGTTGCAAATAAATCATCGGATCGAAAGGGATTGATCAGGAATGCATATTCCGAATACGAAAGCGGAGGTAACGACTATAGAGAATACCCAAAGCTGCGGCAACGAGGATAATCCACACGGGTGATATTCCGGCATACCAAACAAGAATAGCAGCAAGGATCGGGATCCAGAGCGAAACGGCTTTCATCTTCATGGCTTTCCATGTAGAGATGGCCGGAGCTGCGATCATAGCAATAACAGCAGGACGCAATCCTCGGAAAATGGCTGCAATGATTTTGTTGTCCCTCATCTGCGCAAAGAACATGGCTACAGCCAGAATGATCAGGAACGAGGGAAGAATAGTCCCCAAGGCACAAACGGCTGCTCCGGCATATCCTCTGAGACGATAGCCTACGAAGATGGATATATTGACGGCAAAGACTCCGGGCAGGGATTGCGCAACGGCAAAAAGATCCAGAAAATCCTCCTCCGATAGCCAGTGGTGCTTATCCACTATATCGGCCTTGATCAGTGGCAACATGGCATAACCTCCACCGAAGGTGAATCCGCCGATACGGAAAAAGGTGAGAAAGAGGGATAGATATGGATTCACGGCAAAAAAGAGACAGCTTGACAAAACGGACAATCTACGGAGTTACGTTCGATTACGAGTATAGGCAAGCATATATAGGTGCAGTCCGAATACTCTCAGTCTAAGCCTTTAGCATGTTATCTACTTCTTCAAACTAAAAGGGGATATGCCAAAATGTTTTGTTTTGACACATCCCCGAATAATTGTTTTTGTATTACTTGCGGCGACGAACCGAGCGAGTCGCAGCCTTGTTTTTAGAAGCTTTCTGCTTTTTGGGTTCGACGGCCTCAGTCTCAGCAGCCCCCTCGCCTTGTCCGCGTGTTCGGCTGGTGATATTTTTACCACGAGCCTTTTCCTGTTTCTTTCCCTTGCTTTTCTTTGTCTCCGCCTGCTTCATCCATGTGGTATCCTGTGTCACAAAGAGCCCATCGCGGAAGCCTTGTAATTCCTTGTCGATACGTTTGCTCTCCATCTTCATGGAATCAGGCGTAGGACAGTATTCGGCTAAAGCTCGGTTGTGAAGATTTTCTGTCTTGACGATGTCGCCTTTGTAGAGATTAAGACGGAAGAAATCGTCTATCGTAGAATTGCGAGTATTATTCAGACTGCTAAGCATTACTCGTTCACGAGCGATGTAGGGACGGATATTTTCGTAAGGAATCCAGAACAAAGGCTGATTGCGTACTTCGCCGAATTCGTCTTGGCCGGTCATGATCGGACAAATGGCTTGGATCTTAATGTCCACATCGCTATTGGTCGGAGTGAAGTACCATTCCTCCTTTACGTAGTAGGCTTTGACTTCTGCCGAGGGAATGTCGCTGTCGGCCACCTTGAAGAGCTCCGCATTCTTGTTCGTACTCGGTTGGTAATAGATGCCGAACCTGTCCAGAAACTCTTGGAACTTGATCTTGTACTGGTCTGTGAAGGCTTCGAATCCATCCAGATATTCGTACACGTCGAGGTTGTTGGAATTGATGAGTCCGAATATCGTGCTGAAGAGATTCTTGCGATCACCAATCGGACGGGGTGGATAATAGAGTACCGCGTTGGACTCTTCCATCAGGTCTACGCGTCGGTATACGACTCGCCTCCAGGGGGCGTTGTCGGTCTTCTGTGTCAGACGTCTGTTGAATTCCTGAGCACGATTGGATAGAGTAGTCGTTTGTTCCACCTCGGTATTGCGCGGTGCTCGACCCACTTGCGGAGAGCGGTTGTTCGTATTTTCCTGTGCAACGGACGGGATACTGACCGTCGCTGCAAGGATCGCTCCTATGACTGCTTTGAATACTTTCATAAACACTATTAGTTCACAATTACTTCAATGGCCGGAATCTTACGTTCGATACCATCCGGACCGCGTGCAATTACTTCTGTTACGTAGAAACGCTTGCCTTTGCCCAGATTCTGTATTTGTCGTTTTTGTCTCTCAGAGAATGAAGCTCCGTCGGAAACTTCGGGAATCGAGTTGCCCATCGAATCATAGAATACGAGTTGGAACTTCACCACTGTGTAGTTTACCTCCAGCAAATCATCGTCAAGAGCGGCTTTAATGCCGCCTGCTGCCAGGATTTCACGCTTACCCAAACGGCCACCCTTGAAGCGTTTCGTGTTCCCCTGCACATCCTTATATTCGATATAGGGAAGAGGATCGGGGAGAGCTCTGACACGTAAGGTAGTCTTTGCCATTTGGATGGTACGGCCTCCTGATTGAGCTGTGACGGAAATAATGGCTTCGCTGCCTACTTTCGTCGGCCGTGCTATCCAGAGATTGCCACGGCGAGTGAGCGTACCATTGTTGATCGTTGCAGAAACGTTTTGCTGAGCCACACCCGGTACGGCGATATTGATCGGATTGTCTATACCGGCATAGAGTACGTTCATCATCGTCGGAGCAACGGAGGCCATTGGTTCCGTAACGAAGTATTCGCTTTCAAAGTCACGGCGAATCTTAACCCCATCGTTACCCATCATTTCGATATATCCTTTGACCGGATATGTGCCCGGTGCACCTGCCGTAGCCGTAAATAGGCCCATGTTCTCGGGAGAAAGGAGCTTACCGTTTACAAATACGTCCGGTCTTTGCGTGGTATCTACACTGGAGAGGACGATATTGGCCTTATATGTATCGCCCGACATGACGATTTGGCTCTGTGGAATCACTTGTGCCGTGATACTGTTCACACGATAATCCCCCACATCCACGCTCTTTACCAGATCGGCAAGTACTTCGCCCTGAGCATAACGCACATCGCTTTGGAGCTTGGTCAGGAGTGTAATGGCTGCTACAGTAGGCATATTCTCGAACAAAGAACTTTCCCAAGATTTGCCTTTGGTGCCGGATTCTGTGTTAAGGGCTTGTTCTATGAGTTTCAACTTCGCCTTGTCGGTCATGAGTGTAGCGACCAGCTCGCGGAACTTGTCCACCTCCTTGCGAAGTGTGCTGCCTTTACCGTTGATCGGATTCAGCATTATTACGGAAGAAGCATCGAGATTGTCCTTTCGTCTGATATCATTGACTTTTGCATCTTTCCCATCCGACTCACGGGCAATGGCCAACTTCAGATCATCTATAAAGGTACAGAGCGAATCTGCCTCTTTCTGTAAGACAAGGCTACGCTCATACCATACTTTCACCTTTTCGGGATTGGTGCGATAAGCCGTATTCAGCTCGGACAGCACCAGATTGTTGCGCTTATCGGAGCCGTCGATGGAAGAGGCTAAGCTCTTATCCACTTTGTCGAAACCATCCAGTACCTCACTCGATACGTTCAAAGCCATCATGGCGATGAACACGAGGTACATCAGGTTGATCATCTTTTGCCTATTGGCATTCCCATTAGAACCTACTGCCATGGCTTATAAGGGTGAGCTGCCGGATGATGAAGGATTAGAAGCACCAAAATTGCCGGGCATACCGGGTAGACCTACATTCGTTGTCAAGGCTTGGAGCAAGCGAGCATACACCTCGTTGAGTTGTGTCAGTTGGCGTGCCATACGCTCGTTTTCGTTGCGGAATGAAGAACTGTCGATGACACTATTGTCATACATATCTCGGATATGAGCCAATCCGCGGTTGATGCGATCGATGGTGTCGATCTGGGAGCTGATGCCCTTGAGCTGTATTTCGTATATGGTATTCAGGCCGGAGATATTGCGACTGAGGCTTTCCATCTGCTGGATATACGATTGCGAATTGAGACGCAGGCCTTCCTGATCCGCTTGCATCTGCTCGTAGCTCTCCGTCATGGCGGCTGCAGTCCGGCCGATACGGGCAAGCTGTTCGCCTGCTTCAGCCAGTTTGTCTATGCCTTCGCTCAGGCGTTGGATCTGCTCTTCCGGCAGTATTCCGGTCAGTTGGGACTGGAAAGGAGTGGCAGGCTTGGGCTGTTCTTGCGGTTGCGTACCCAAAGAGGCAGAGGCAAGGCGCACAGAAGATGGTCTTTCCGCGTATGCAGCTGCTTCTTTGGCCTTTTCACGAAGATACTCCCGACGCTGCTCCATCTCCCGACGGTCCATCGGATTCTTCGAGTCCAGTTCGGGGAAGACCTCTTCCCAGTGATATTCCATTGCGGGTTTTTCAAAACCGGAGATAAAAAACACCAAGAATTCTGTGATCATCCCCACGAAAAGCATCTCATTGCCCATCGGCAAATGGAGCAACTTGAAGAGAGCGCCCAAAATCACCACAGCAGCACCCCAACTATAAACGATATTGAGAAGTCGGCGTCCTTTGTGACTGGCCAAATACATCTCAAGGATGTTCTTGTATCTTCTATAATGACCCATAATACTTGTTTTTCTTGTTTTGAATATAGATTGGCGATACTTATTTCTTTGTGCTGCGACGCGAACTCTTAGGAGCCTTTCCGGAAGAGAAGGCAATTGAAGTACGTACACAACGGAATCCGATATAGGAACGACCTACGTTCTGGTATTCATGGCTACGAGTAGCCGAGCGGATGAAGCGAGCCACATCTTTCCACGAACCACCGCGTACTACCTTTTGCTTCAGGATGTACGGATCCGTGAGCGCAGCTTTGTATTCCAGTTCGGGATTGATGTCCGACATTTGTTTGAGTCCGGACTCCGAAAATGCCGTGCTGGTCCATTCGGCCACATTGCCCGCCATATCGTACAAGCCGAAGTCATTGGGCGAAAAACTGGATACACGGGACGGTATCAAATGGCCATCAGCCGTATAATCTCCCTCTCCGGGCTTGAAATTGCCCAAGAAACAACCCCGTCCTGTCCTCAAGTCTTCGGTACTCCAGGGATATTTATTGTTGGAATCGCCCATTCGGGCAGCATATTCCCATTCGGCTTCAGTGGGCAGACGGAAGTCGTCCATGATCTGTCCTTCAGGCAGGCGAATACCTTTGCGGAAGAATTCCGACCGCCACGCACAGAACGCCTGAGCCTGTTCCCATGAAATACCTACTACGGGATAATCATCGTAGCCCGGGTGATTGAAATACATTCTCGTATAAATCTCGGTACGAGCATTGGGGAAATCATTTACCCAGCAGGTCTCATCGGGATAGATCGGTACGATGTATGTGTTGAGAAAATCGTATTCGCTGCTAAGCGGACGCGTAATGGTTTCGCTGATGATATTGCCGCTTTCGTCTACGAAAGCCGTGTCTTTCGATATCATCACTACGGCGTTGGGGTCTACCTTGATGTCCGTATTCAGATTGCGCTTTGCGGCCTTGAGCTGATGCTCGCGCAAAGCTGCCGAACGATAATCGTAGACTTCGTACCGATAGACCATTTGATCCGGATTGAGCTTTCGATCATGAGTGACGGGATTGGTATAGTAAACGCTGTTGATGGCAGCTATTTCTTCTTCGGTAGCCCGCTTTTCGGAAGGAATAGGTTTGCTCCAATCCAAATGAGGAGTTACGGGTTCGCCGAACTTATTCTCGGTAATCTTGTATTCTTCGTTGCCGCCGTATGCAGGATCGGCCAGACGTTCGCGGATGATGGAGTCCCGAACGTAGTAGACAAACTGCCGGTATTGGGCATTGGTGATCTCCGTCCGATCCATCCAAAAAGCATCCACAGATATAGAGCGCGATTCGGCAGGTATGCCCCATAAGCTGTCTGCCTCTTTGTTGCCCAACACAATACTCCCTCGGGGAACCTGTACCATCCCGAAAGGCGATGGCTCATTCCATGAAGATAGCTTGGCACCGGTCAGTTCACCGCCAACAGCCCGTTTGGAAGAGCCGCACGACGAAATAGTGAAAACTCCAAACAGAAAAAAGCCTGCAAGAGCGAAAAACCTGTTCTTTCTACACATACATTATTTATATATCTGCTTCGCTGCTCTCCCCGAATCCTGCGCTAAGGCAGTTTTCAGAGGAAACGAATGCTTTTATACTTTGCATCTCTATTCTTCGTATTGCTCAATGGGAAAGAATAGCTGACCAGCAATTCGTGGCTTCCCCATGAGGCTTTAGCCAGTACCGATGTCGGCCACTCGAAAGCATAGCCGGCATAGAACTTGCCCAACTGCATCCCCAAGCTCACTCCCACGGCTTGTGTGGGACGATACATCAGTGAGGCAAAGAAGCGGTTGTTGTATGACATTCCCATCGTCACGTCCAAACGAGAACTGTGCCCGTCAGTAGCTGCAAAGATAGAAGGATGCCATGCAAATAACGAATAAATGGAGCGGATATTGTATCCGGCAAGGAGATAATAATGCCTTGTCAGATCTAATATGTACTGTTCATTGAGCGGAATTGCCGGAGCGGTCAGATGGGTAGAGCTGAATCCGACGTACAATTCTTTGCGGCGGTAGTATATACCTGCACCGATGTCGAAGGCCTTTCCGCTCACTTTGGTAAGGGGGATGGCCGGATCGTTCTCCGTCTCGAGCTCCACCTTGGTACCATCGAAAGCCGTATTGACGAGTCCGCCTTGGAGAGCGACGGACAGATCTCCGCCGAAGAGTTTCTGCTTGAAGGCATATTGCCCCATCAGCTCATTGATGGCAAAGAGTCCTCTCGTTTCGGTCACTACCCGAACTCCCACTCCATGCTCTCTGTCGAAGAAGCGAATAGGCGCATCGGCCAGTACGACGAAACTCTTAGGACTTCGGGGCATGCCTTCCCATTGTCTATTGTGCAGCGCAGTAATGAAAACCTCTTTGCGCATGCCGGCATAAGCCGGATTGTAGTAGCCGTATGTACGAGTGTACTGAGCCAGCAATAAATCGCCCTGAGCGAAAATATCCTCTCCCCCGGCCACGGTCAGGAGCAGGAGCAGAATGAGCGAACGGAAAGATTTATGCAAGACTGATGCCACGGTGGTAAAACGAAGCCCCGAGTGCTATTATTGCACATCCGGGGCATATTCGCTTAAGGAGATTACATTATCAGTACTCTTCTTCGTTGAAGAAAAAATCCTCTTTGCTCGGATAATCCGGCCAAATATCTTCTATCGATTCGTAGATTTCCCCTTCATCTTCCATTTCCTGCAGATTCTCGATGACTTCAAGAGGAGCACCCGAACGTTGTGCATAGTCTATCAACTCATCTTTGGTTGCAGGCCAAGGAGCATCTTCCAATTTGGAGGCTAATTCTAATGTCCAGTACATAATGGTTAGAGTTTTTTGTCCAATAATACTTAGCATTTTGCCTCGGCCGGAAAGATTTCTAACCGACTTCGCGCAAAAACATGCGCAAAAATAGAAGAATTCTCCGGTTTGCCAGCATATACCTTTTCAGGTCAATCGGGTATCAGTCGGTTTCCTCCCATTGCTATGATCGTCCGATTCCTTTGTCCCTATAGTTCTTCCATGGGTATATCGATCTCCTCATCGCGTACCGGATCATAGGCCGTCAGGCTACGCAGATTGTAGTAGTAGCTCCAATAGTGATGCAATGCTCTGACGAGCGAGGTACGCGCCAGGTCCTTGGCATCCTGTGCCGCATTCAGATCGAGGGTGGAAATAGCCCCGACGGTGAAAGTTTCCACGGCAGTATGATAGCGCGCCTGAGCGATACTGTCGGTACGACGTGCCAATTCGAGGATGCGAAGTTGGTTGTTGTGTTTCTCCACCAGCAGGAATATCTGCCGGTGCCAACGCTCTTCTTCCTGTCGCAGTCGATGCTCTTCGAGACGGCGGTTGCTCTCGGCCAAGCGTATCCGACCGCGTCCGCGCCCCCAATCCACGAGAGGAATGCGCACGCCTACGGAGACAGAGCTGTTGTCCTTCAGACGTCCGCCGTATGCATCGTGCAGATTGTCCGCCTGTCCGGCATATCCGATTTGGGCCATCAGTTCGATGGAGAAGCGTTCGGATTTGGCTCGGGCCAGAGAACGATCGGCTTCGAGCATCCTGCGCTTCATCTCTCCGACGAACGGATGATTGCGTCCGGCCAACTCCATCACCCGTTCATAGCTCACGGGTGTGAAGATCGTATCGGCCGGTATAGAGAGGGAGAGGACTTCATCCGGCTGCAAACCGAGGAAAATGCTCAGGGACATCTCCGCTCCGCGCAGGGCTGTACGGCTCGAAAGAATTGCCGAAGAAGCCGAAGCGTAGCTGATCTCCACGGCTCGCAATTCGTTTTCGGACAACTTCCCGATCTTCTTTTTGGCACGCGCCACTTCGACCAGCTTCGCCGTGTTACGGAGGTTGGTCTCCGCATTGTTGTACTCTTCCCGTGCCAGCAGGGCCGAAAAGTAATGATCTATACAGCTTACGCTCACCTCCTCCGTATTGGCGACGAATCGCCGGCGAGCCTCTTCGTAACGCACGGGTTCTATGCGGCGACTCCATTTCATTTCGTTCAGTCCGAAGAGCGGTTGGCTCAGGGTCAGGCTGATCGGTACGCTCATGAAATGCCTGTCAGCTCCTTCCGTGCCGAGCGGATTGATATGCTCGAGCGAACTCACCAAAGAGAGCTTGCCACCCGTAAGCCATATATTCTGATCCACGGATATATGTCCTGACAGGCGCAGAGCATTGGAGCGGACGAAGCTGTAAGAGCCGTCCGGCTGCTGATAGAGCGAATAGGCACGCCTGTAGTCCGGCAGTGTGGCTGTCAAGTTCACTCCGGGCAGCAATTCTGCCCGATAGGTGCGCCACTGCCAGTAGGCCGCTCGAAGCTCTTGCAGTGCCACGGCTGCATCCACGCTCTGCTTTCGTGCCAACCGGATGGCTTCCGTGAGGGACAAAGGGGATGGATCCGCGGCGGCAACCTGCTGTGCCGAAACCTCGCTCCATGGAATCGGACCCAGGGAGGCGAAGCAGAGGGAGAGGAGGAAAAGGCTTTTTTTCTTCATCTTTCTTTCGTTTTTATTGCACCTTTCCGACAGCAAAGTTTATGCCGCTACCCTTAAAAGGCTGATAATATGCAAGTTTTCTCTGATGGCGAAGTGTCCGACTGTTCGGAAACGAACACCCGAACTGTCCGAAAACGGACAGTGGACACTTCGGCCAATCGAATAAGTGACTGATAATGAGGGCAGGGGATTGTTTGGCATGGCATTTGCTCTTCGGAAGGCGGCGAGCAACAAAGCTCGCACCGGAAAAAAGAAAACGATTCATGGACAGACAAGTTTCGCCCGAACGGCTCAAACGTGAAAAGCAAAGACGTTACCTCATCATAGCAGCTTCGGCAGTCCTTCTCTTCTTCGGCGGATGGTGGTTGCTCTCCTCCATGCAAGGCTCCATATCCGCAGCCTCTCTGCGTTTGGGGCGGGTGGACAAAGGAGAAGTGCAGATCGCTACCTCGGCTTCCGGCGAAGTGGTGCCGGCTTTCGAGGAGATCATCACTTCGCCGGTGCAGGCGCGTCTGATAGCTGTGCTCAAGCATGCAGGCGATTCGGTACACCGAGGTGAACCCTTGTTGGAACTGGACTTGCAGTCCGTGCGCACGGAGTTCGAGAAATTGCAGGACGAACTGCGGATGAAGCAGACCCAACTGCATCGGCAGGAAGTACAGCTCCGCGGAGAACTCAACGCCAAGCGACGCGAACTCAAGGTCAAAGCCATGCAGAACGACCGCCGAAGAGCAGAGCTCCAGAGCGAAAGATATTTGGATAGCATCGGAGCAGGTACAACGGATAAGGTGCGCGAAATAGAGCTGGCCAATCGTGTGGCAGCGCTCGAATACGAGGGTATGGTGGAAAACCTGCGCGATCGTGAGGCCACGGCTGCTGCCGAACAGGCTACTGCCCGGCTGGAAATAGAGATATTCAGGAAGACTTTGGAGGAGAAACGCCGTCAGCTGGATGATGCCCGGATAGCTTCTCCTCGTGACGGAGTGCTCACTTTCGTACTCAGCGAGGTGGGTACGCTTATCGGTGCAGGCTCTCAAGTGGCCACCGTGAGCGATCCGAAGCACTTCCGCATTCAGGCCGACATAGCGGACGACTATGCCCAACGCCTCTCGGTCGGTGCCAAAGCGGTGGTAAATCTCGACGGCCGTCGTATAGAAGGAACGGTGACGAACATCACTCCTGCTGCCAAGAACGGAGTGGTACGCTTCTATGTGGGATTGTCGGCAGACGAGACGTACGCACTGCGTTCGGGCTTGAAAGTCAGCGTCTATGTGCTCACGGCTCTCAGAAACGAATGTGTGCGGATCCCCTTCGGCAATTACTATCACGGCGAAGGTCTGTATGAAATGTACGTACGCCGGGGCAGTACGCTGGTACGTCGGGAGGTGCGTCTGGGCGGAAGCGGCGAGTCGTTCGTGGAGGTCATGTCCGGTCTCGAACCCGGCGAAGAGGTCGTACTCCAGACCCTGGATGCAGCATTCCGCAATAGCAAGAAGATCAAGCTGAAAGACTGAGGACGTACGAGTCCGGGAGTCTGCCCTCCATCCGAGAGAATGATAAAAAGAAACCATAACGAAACATAACAGAACAATATGGATGCAATCAAACTGACCAACGTGAGTCGCATCTTCCGTGCCGGCCTGATGGAAACGGCCGCTTTGGAGGATATCAACATCAGCGTAAACGGCGGCGAGTTTCTTTCCGTCATGGGACCGAGCGGATGCGGCAAGAGTACGCTCCTCAACGTCATGGGTCTGCTGGACCGTCCTACCACGGGGACGGTGGAAATCCTCGGACAGACGGTACACTCCATGAACGACAAGGCTTTGGCTGCTTTCCGCAATGAAAAGCTGGGATTCGTATTTCAGAGTTTTCATCTCGTCAATACGCTCAATGTGCTGGACAACGCCATGCTGCCGCTCCTCTATCGCCGCATGAGCGAAAGTAAAAGGAGGAAGGCGGCGTACGAAGTCCTCGAGCGCATGGAAATGACGCATCGGCTGCGCCATTATCCCCAACAGCTCTCCGGAGGTCAATGCCAACGCGTGGCCATTGCCCGCGCCATTGTAGGCAATCCCGAGATTATCCTCGCCGACGAACCTACCGGTAACCTCGATTCCAAAATGGGGGCGGAAGTAATGAGTATCCTTCATCGGCTCAATACGGAGGACGGACGTACCATCGTCATGGTCACTCACAACGAATTGCAAGCCCGAGAGACGAGTCGGACCATCCGAATGTTCGATGGGCACCAGGTGGGTTAATCGGTTGAAATACAGAGTTTTAATGGTCATTCTTGAGGGATGCCCGAATCGACTTCAAAAGGGGGCTAAACCAAACTATATAGTTTGACCAAACCAAAGTATATAGTTTGGTTCAACCAAAGTATATAGTTCGGTCAGACCAAACTATATAGTTTAGTCAGACCAAAGTATATAGTTTGATTCGGCCCTTCCAAAAGGATAGAAAAAGCATATCGCAAAGATGGTGCCGGAGGCTCGGGACAGAGGTTCCCCCCTTCCCATTCGGACGCCTTCGGTATCCATCGAAATAACCGCACAAGAGACAGAAACAATGAAAAGATATATCAGACAATCGTGGCAAATCATCCGGCAGAATCCGGTGCTCAGCGTTATCGGCATTATCGGTACGGCCTTTGCCATTTGTATGGTCATGGTACTGGTGCAGCAAGAGTATATGAAGGTGGGAAAGTTCTCGCCCGAAAGCAATCGTTCGCGCTGGTTGGTGACCCGAGGTGCCACCATGACAACGAAGGATACAACGAGAAACATGACCATGAATACCAACTTGGGTGGGTATCAGGTATTAGAGATATTCCGCAAGCTCGAAACACCCGAAGCCGTAACGGCTTTCGAGGGACTTTCCATACCTGAGCCGGGCCTTGAACCGCGCTTCTGCGTACGCGAAGGCGAGCAGGAAGTCCCCGTCACGACGAGATATACGGACGAGGCTTTCTGGCAGGTGTTCGATTTTTCTTTCGTCGCCGGCAAGCATTATACCGAGGCGGATGCCCGATCGAACATCGCCGTGGCAGTCATTACCGACAGGTTGGCGCGCCGGTTCTTCGGCTCTTCGAGCGAGGCCGTCGGCCGGCAAGCTCTGATCAATGGGCGCAAATACACCGTCTGCGGAGTAGTGCGCCATGTGACCCCTTTCTGCAACTTCGCTTACGGAGATGTGTGGATGCCTGTGTTCAGGCTGTACGAAGAAAGAGTGAAGAACAACCTATTCTCCGGATTCAATGTAATCTGTCTGGCCAAAAGCCCGAAGGACTTCGATGCCATCAAGGAAGAAGTCGGGGCCTTGACTGCCAAGTGCAACGGTGTGCAGGAGAAGTTCAATATCAGTTTTCCCGGCCAGCCTGCCGATCAGTTCACGACGATGCACCGCAAATTTCACCGTGACGATACCGAACCTCTGGAGTATCGCCGTCGCTTCATTCTCCTCCTGGCAGTGTTTCTGTGCATCCCGGCCATCAATCTTTCGGGTATGACCCTTAGCCGTATGCGCCGCCGTTTGGCCGAATTGGGCGTACGACGCTCTTTCGGAGCCGTCCGATCCGATATAGTCCGCCAAGTGCTGGCAGAGAATATGCTGATCAGTCTGATAGGAGGGGCTTTCGGATTGCTCTTGAGCTATCTGGTCATGGCCCTCTTTCCCTCGTGGCTCCTCAGCGTAGGGAGCCGGGGAATGATGCAGGGCGACATCAACGGAGCCATGTTCAATCCCGTCATTTTCCTGATAGCTCTCGTCTTCTGTGTGCTGATCAATCTGCTCAGTGCCTTTATCCCTGCCTGGCGCATATCCAAGACACCCATCGTAGAATCCCTCTCCCACTAACCTCATCATACAGATATTATCATGCTACATCATATTATCAAGATCATCCGCGCCGAACGTCGTGCCAACCTCTGGATATGGCTGGAGATGCTCGTCGTATGCGGCCTGCTTTGGTTCGTCACGGACTATGCCGTGACAGCTCTGCGTGCTTGGACACGCCCATTGAACTACGATATAGAACACGTGTACCGCCTTACCCTTGCAACCGTGCAGAAAGACAAGGACGGAAAACGGAAAGAGATGTCCGCCGATCAGGGAAAAACCATGATGCAAACCCTCGATCTGATCGCTGCATATCCCGGAGTGGAAGCGGCTTGTCTCCAACAGTGGGGCGGTCATTATTCCTCTTCGTCAAGTAACAGTAGCTTTCAACTGGACACCGTATCACTCATAAACGTTGAGGATCGAATGGTTTCGCCGGATTATTTCCGTGTATTTCGTGTCTATGGAGCCGATGGTTCTTCGCCGGAAGAGATGGCGGAACGATTCGGCAAACTTCACATGAACGATCTCCAACGGGACTACTATCTCTCGCGCAATGCCCTCGACTATGTGGAGAAAGTCAATGGCGAAGGACGAGAAAGCGACCGCCGCTACATAGGCATGTCGGATAGCATCAACTACAATATGGTATCCGTTGTCGATGGCGTCCAAAGCGAAAAGAGTATCCGATACAATCAGACACTGCGAGGACTCATACCGGATCAGCCCAAAAACGAAGCTGAAAGTACCGGCTATATCAGCCTAAAGCCCATCACCGAAGAGTACATTTCGCAAAACGAACTCATTTCTTACTCCGTCTATCTGCGTGTCTTTCCCGAAGCTGATACGCCGGACTTCAAAGAGCAGTTCGTGAAAAGGATGAAAGCCGTGACCAAGGACGATACCTATCCTATACTGACGATGAACGCTGTCAGTGAAGACCGGGCAGGGATATTGGCCGATCCTGTCCGACAGATCAATAATCATCTGGCCATCGGTTTCTTCCTCCTGCTCAATATATTCCTCGGTATCGTCGGCACCTTCTGGGTGCGAACCGAGCAGCGACGCGCCGAAGTAGGAATCCGCCGTGTAGTGGGATCCACGAACAGGAGCGTATTCTCGCTCATGTTCGGCGAGGGGGTTATACTGATGACACTGGCTTTCCTGCCTGCTGCCGTAGCCGCATGGTACGTCATGTTCCATACAGATCTTTGCGACATCAAGGTGTTTCCTCTCGGCCGGGGACGTCTTTTGCTCGGATTGGGGTGTACTTATTTGCAGATGCTGCTGATGGTTTTTCTCGGTACTTTCATCCCGGTACTGCGTGCTTTGCGCGTACCTCCGACCGAGGCTATCCGCAGCGAGTAGAGGTAGATGGGATCCATTCCCCCACGTTCTCCCTATACCTTATTATATATAGCAGCTACGAAACGGCCGTATCGTAGTACAACCGATCCGTCCGGTCTCGAAGGGGCAGGAGCCGAAACAGGACTCCTGCCCCTTTGCCGTCAGGCCTTTGTTTGCAGTTTGCAAACCGGAAAAGAGACAAAACCTCCGTCCATAATAGGAGATTTTGATTCGGCTTCCCTACCTTTGTGTGGCAATAGCTCCATACGGATTTGTCGGAATTTGTTTCTCCTCAGGCGTTTTGTGTGCTATTGCTTGGGAAATGAACCCGACAAAACAGAAACGATACTACCTATTATAATGATGAATAGCAAACTCGAAGAACAGGCACGAGCCTACCATGCCGAAGGTAAGCCCGGCAAACTCGAAATCAGGCCTACGAAGCCTCATTCTACTCAGCACGATCTGACGCTGGCATATAGTCCGGGAGTAGCGGTGCCCTGCAAGGACATCGAACAGGATCCGGCGTTTGCATACAAATACACCGCCAAGGGCAATCTCGTAGCCGTGATCTCGAATGGTACCGCCGTTCTGGGGCTGGGGGATATAGGGGCTTTGGCCGGCAAGCCGGTTATGGAGGGGAAAGGATTGCTTTTCAAGATATATGCCGGTATAGATGTGTTCGACATTGAGATAGACGAGACGGATCCGAAGCGGTTCATCGAAGTGGTCAAGGCTATTGCTCCGACCTTCGGAGGGATCAACCTCGAAGATATCAAAGCACCCGAATGCTTCGAAATAGAGGAGACGCTGAAGCGAGAATTGGATATACCCGTCATGCACGACGATCAGCACGGCACTGCGATCATCTCTTCTGCCGGCCTGATCAATGCACTGATGATAGCAGGCAAAAAGATCGAGAATGTGCGTATCGTAGTGAACGGTGCAGGAGCATCGGCTTTCTCCTGCACCAAACTGTACGAATCCTTCGGTGCCAGAAGAGAAAACATCCTGATGCTCGACAGCAAAGGGGTGATCACGGCAGATCGGACGGATCTGACCGAACAGAAACGCTACTTTGCCACCGAACGTACCGATGTGCACACGTTGGCCGAGGCCATTACCGGCGCAGACGTCTTCGTCGGTCTGTCCCGTCCCAATGTGCTCACGCAGGATATGGTGCGGACGATGGCTCCCAATCCCATTGTATTTGCTCTGGCCAATCCCAATCCGGAGATTACTTATGAGGAAGCTACTGCCGCTCGTGAGGATATTATCATGGCTACGGGGCGTTCGGATTATCCCAACCAGATCAACAATGTGATCGGTTTCCCTTATATATTCCGTGGAGCTTTGGACGTTCGTGCCAAGGCTATCAATGAGGAAATGAAACGGGCTGCTACGATGGCTATCGCGGATTTGGCGCGAGAGACTGTCCCCGACGAAGTGCTGCGAGCCTATGGCAATGCTCAGTTGCACTTCGGGAAGGACTACTTTATTCCCAAGCCGGTGGATCCTCGTCTGATCGTTCGCGTATCTACTGCCGTAGCACGTGCGGCAGTCGAGAGCGGAGTGGCTGAGCATCCTATTGCGGATTGGGCTGCTTATGAGGCCGAATTGTTGGGACGGGTGGGACTGATGAGCCACCTTACGCGTCGTCTTCATGAATCCGCCAAGCTCAATCCTCATCGCGTGATCTATGCAGCCTGCGAGAATCCTTCGGTGCTGAAAGCTGCCGTATCGGCACGTGCACATGGAATAGCCCGACCGATCATGTTGGGGGATGAGAAGCAAATTCGGGATTTTGCCGCAGAGTTGGATTTATCTTTGGAGGGTATCGAAATCGTTAATTACCGCTCCGATGAAGAAAAGGCTCGCCGTCATCATTATGCCCGTGTCTTTGCCGAACAGAACTGGCGGCGCGGAGGCAATCATACCGAAGCGCTGGACAAGATGTTCGACCCCAACTATTTCGGTATGATGATGGTGCGCTTGGGGGATGCCGATGCTATAATCACGGGCATATACAGCAAGCATAGCTATCTGGCGGAAGTGGCCAAGCAGACTGTCGGCCTGCAAGAGGGTGTCGGTCACTTTGCCACTATGCATATGGTCAGCCTGAAGAACGGGCCACTCTTCCTGGCCGATACGCTGATCAATCACAACCTTTCGGCCGAGGCTCTTGTGGACATCGCCGTCATGGCCTATGAGAAAGCACACTGTTTCGGCGTAAAGCCTGTATTGGCGATAGTCGGCTTCTCCGACTTCGGAGCCGACAGCGATGCGGATAGTACGGTGGAGGCTGCGAAAGCTGTGGCCATATTGCATGAGAAATACCCCTATATTCCCGTGGATGGAGAGATGCGGGTATCCTTGGCTCTCCATGCCGAAAAGAGAGATAAGCAGTATCCGCAGAATAAGATCAAGGGGCGTAATGCCAATGTTTTGATCTTCCCGCGTCTCTCGGCGGCGAATGCATGTTACCAGTTGCTTCGCGAAGCGGACGATGCCGAGGAGGTGCTGGGTCCTATTCAGATCGGTCTGGCTAAGCCTGTCTACTTTGCCGACCATGATGCTACCGTGTCGGACATCCTCAATATCACGGCCATGGCCGTACTGGACAGCCACGCCTGTCTGATTTGATTCAGGTATAAAACCGCACAACAAATAGAGGTTGTTTCAACGCAGAAACGAGCCTCTATTTGTTTCTTGCAGCCATGCGAAAGCCTATCGGAAGATGCTAAGGCTAAAAAGCAAAGAGGCTGCTCCGCACGATTTGCAGAGCAGCCTCTTTGTATTTGGGGTTTCTATCTTTCGGAAAAGTTCCCGATAAGTCGCCTTTTATTGTCCTTAAATCCGATGGACTGACTTTACTCGGTAGGACATTCTGCCCGCTTGAGTCCGCCGGCGGTTCTGCCGGCTTCCAAGAGTGGCAGGTTGGTTTCCGTCGGAATGTAGATCACGGTCTTGTCATTCAGGCTGCCCTGCTGACGCACCCATAGATACTGAATGTATGTGGGCGTAAGGCTGTTGTTTTCTATCCTGATGGCTTCTGCAGCTCCTTTTGCCCGTTCGATCTCTGCTTTGGCATTGAGCTTCTCTGCTTCGAGATTGGCTTTTGCTTCTTCGATTTTGATCCTTCTGTTTTGTTCTGCTTTGGAAAACTCTGCTTTTCCTGCCTGTTCGGCTCGCCAAACGTTATACATCGGCAGCCCGAACATCAGCCCAACAATAGCAAGGAGAATGATAATGAGCGATACGACGATGGTCTTTCCCTGAATCTTTGTGGAAGAATTATCGATATTCATTGCTTTATTTCTTGGGTTTTTGTTGGGTTAAGTACTACTTCCGGATGGGAATTTTGTCTATTCGGGCCTTGTGGCGTCCCCCTTCAAAAGGCGTCTCCAAATAGATTTTCAAGATAGCCTTGGCCTGTTCGTCCGAGATGAAGCGTGCAGGCAGCGAGAGGACGTTGGCATCATTGTGCTGACGAGCCAAACGAGCGATCTCCTCAGTCCAGCAAAGGGCGGCACGTACGTGGGGATATTTGTTCATCACCATGGATATGCCGTTGCCGGAACCGCAGATCGATATGCCGCGATTCAGCTCCCCCCGTTCGATGGCAGAGCCTAATGGGTGGGCAAAATCAGGATAATCGACGCTTTCGGAAGAGTGGCATCCGAAGTCTTTTGTCGTGATGCCTTGCTCTGCAAGCCATGCCTTTACGCGTTCTTTCAATTCATATCCGGCGTGGTCGCTACAAATACCGATTGTTTCCATTGTCTGAGCTGTAGTTTGTAAAAACAGATTGCCCGAAAGCTATATTCCGATTTGGAAGTCGCCTTCGGGCATCCCGTGGTTGGTTATCAGTGGAGTATTTTCAACACTTGTTCGTATACATTCTCTGCCGTAAAGCCGAGTTTCTCGTCCAGTACCTTATAGGGAGCGGAGAATCCGAAAGAGTTCAATCCCCAGACGGCACCGCTTTCACCCACAAGGCCTTCCAGGTTGACGGGCAATCCGGCTGTCAGACCGAAACGTCTGATACCGATGGGAAGCACTTCCTCCTGATACTCGGCACTCTGCGAACGGAAAAGCCCTTCGGAAGGTACCGACACGATACGAAGTTTTACACCGCGTTTGCGCAGCAGTTCTGCACCCTCGACCAATGTGGACACCTCAGATCCGCTGGCCAGGAGAACTACTTCGATATTCTGATCCGTATTGACGATATAAGCTCCCTTTTCAGCCTGCAACGCTTCTTCGTACCGACTACCGTTAGCAGGCAGATCGGTGATATTCTGACGCGAAAGGATCAGAGCTGTAGGAGTATGCGTATTCTCCATAGCCATCTTCCAAGCTACGGTAGTCTCTTGCACATCGGCCGGACGAAGGACCAGCATGGAGCGACGGCCGCTGTGATTGTGCAGCTTCTCCATCAGGCGAATTTGCGCCTCCTGTTCCACCGGTTCGTGAGTAGGACCATCCTCGCCCACACGGAAAGCATCGTGCGTCCAGATAAACTTGACGGGCAATTCCATCAGGGCAGCCATACGAACGGCCGGTTTCATGTAGTCGGAAAATACGAAGAAGGTACCGCAAGCCGGAATAACGCCTCCATGAAGAGCCATACCGATACAGAGGCACGCCATGGTCAGCTCCGATACACCCATCTGCAGGAATGCTCCACTGAAATCTCCTTTCTTCATGGCGTGGGTTTTCTTCAAGAAGCCATCGGTCTTGTCTGAATTGGAAAGGTCGGCAGAGGTTACAATCATATTCTCCACTTCTCCGGCAAGAGTACCCAACACGGTGGCAGAAGCGGAGCGGGTAGCCTGATTGGGTTTCTGCTCTATGGCTTTCCAGTCGATTTGGGGCGTTTGACCGGCAAACCACGCATCGAACTTGGCTGCCAAATCAGGATGGGTGCTGCGCCAACGTTGCTCTTCTTCGCGACGCTCTGCCATGATCTGCTCCAGTTCTGCCAAGCGAGCAGCATACATTTCCCGAACTTCGGGGAAGATGGCGAACGGCTCTTCGGGATTGCCTCCAAGGTTCTTGACCGTTTCGGCGAATGATGCTCCGGCAGCCGATAGCGGCTGTCCATGCGTGCTCACCATATTCTCATACGAACTGCCATCCTCGCCTACGGCACCTTTGCCCATAAGGGTGTGCCCGATGATAAGTGTGGGACGCTCGCCCTCTCCCTTGGCTTCGGTCAGGGCCTTGCGAATTTCATCCGCATCGTTACCTGCAATCTCTATTACCTTCCAACCCCATGCACGATATTTCATGGCTACGTCTTCGCTTGCCACCTCTTTCACTGTCGTAGAAAGCTGTACGTCGTTCGAGTCGTAGAACATAATCAGATTGTTCAGCCCAAGGTGTCCGGCGATTCGGCCGGCTCCTTGTGATACTTCCTCCTGTATTCCTCCATCGGAAATGTAGGCATAGATCGTTTGGCTCATCATCCAGCCGAAGCGATGAGCGAGGAATTTGGCTGCGATGGCTGCACCGACAGCATAGGTGTGGCCTTGTCCCAAGGGGCCGGATGTGTTCTCCACTCCGTGCATGACATCTACTTCGGGGTGTCCGGGTGTGATGCTGCCCCATTGGCGGAATGCTTTGAGGTCATCCATGGAGTACTTGCCCGTCAATGCCAGCTGAGCATACAGCATCGGGGACATATGTCCCGGATCCAAGAAGAAGCGATCGCGACCGGCCCATTGCGGGTTCTTCGGGTCAAAGATCAGATACTCGGAGAAGAGTACGTTTACAAAGTCCGCTCCGCCCATGGCTCCGCCCGGGTGACCGCTTTTGGCTTTTTCCACCATTGCAGCGGCCAATACTCGAATATTGTCCGCAGCCTTGTTCATCAGCTTTTTGTCATTCATTCCTTCTAATTATGTTGAGGTGAGATTATATCTTAAATTGCGATTGTCCTGTGACCGAAGACATCTTTTCCGACAAAGGTAAGAAGTTCCGTTCAGAGCACGTGGTTTACTATATTAAATAGATGATCTTTCGGAGGTCAAGCTTTGTTCCTCTCCCCTTAAGTGCACTGCATCAAGCTTTTGATTTCAAAAGACAACTGGTCGGAGTCCACCGGGTGGAAAGAACCCTCGAATCTCGCCCAAGCTGTACCGAAAAAGACTGCCCGGCAAAGAGGAGATTTGGCAGCTGTCAACCGAAAGTCATCTTAAAGAGTAAGGTATGTAAACCGATACGGACTTTAGAGGAAACACTGTAATTTTAATCACGAATCAGACACTCTTCGAGTGTCAAACTTTTTCAGCACACGTCACTTCCCCTTTAGACAATCAAAAACATTCGATAAATGAAAACCCTGATAACAAATCGTTTCCTCCTGCTTTTTGTCTTTTTGCTTACTGCTGTTTCTGGGCAGGGGCAAGAAGTCTACTATCCGGGGTCTGTGGTTTTTCCTGCCGATGCCACTTTGGAACAGAAGGTGGAGATGGCGGCAAAGGTAGTCCCTACCCTACAACAGCTGGCTTGGCAGCAGATGGAGCTGACGGCATTTCTGCACTTCGGCATCAATACTTTTACCGACAGTGAGTGGGGTGATGGGAAAGAAGATCCGGCACTCTTCAACCCGGTGGAGCTGGATGCTCGGCAATGGGTACGAATACTGCACGAAGCGGGCTTTCGCATGGTAATCCTTACGGCCAAGCACCACGATGGTTTTTGTCTCTGGCCTACAGCCACCACGCGCCATTCGGTGGCTTCATCTCCGTGGCGAGAGGGCAAAGGCGATGTGGTGAAAGAAGTCCGAGCAGCGTGCGAAGAGTATGGTATGAAGTTCGGCATTTATCTGTCTCCTTGGGATCGCAATGCGGAGTGCTATGGCGATTCGCACCGTTACAATCGGTTTTTTGTCAGTCAGCTTACCGAACTGCTCACTCACTATGGAGAAGTACACGAAGTATGGTTCGATGGAGCCAATGGCGAAGGGCCCAACGGCAAGCGACAGGAATATGATTGGGAGACATTCTACGACACCATCCGCCGACTGCAACCCCAAGCCGTTATGGCTATCATGGGAGACGATGTGCGCTGGGTAGGCAATGAGCGTGGACTGGGACGAACCACCGAGTGGAGTGCCACAGTGCTTACGCCGGGTATTTATTCCCGTTCGAAGACGGAACGCAATCGTCTGGGAATTAGGGAGAACTCTCCGGATTTGGGCAGCCGAGAGGTGCTGAAAGAAGCTGGCGAAATCTTTTGGTATCCGTCCGAAGTGGACGTTTCTATTCGTCCGGGTTGGTTTTACCATGCTGCTGAGGACAAGAAAGTCAAGTCATTGGACAAGTTGGTGGATATTTACTTCCAGTCCGTAGGTTATAATTCGGTACTCCTGCTCAATGTACCGCCCGATAGGCGAGGCCTGATCCACGAAGCCGATGCCTTGCGCCTGAAGGAGTGGGCTGACTATCTCGGTCGGGCCTTTGCTCATGACAGGGTAGTGGATTCGGCGCGCTATGCCGTTGTTCAAGAACATGCCGTTGAAGAATATGCACTCGAATCTAAGACGCACATCAATATACTAATGCTCCAAGAGGATATTACTAAGGGGCAGCGCACCGAGGCTTTCACTGTGGAGGCGTGGGTGGATGGAGCATGGCAGGAGATCGGCTGCGGTACGACTATCGGCTATAAGCGACTTCTTCGCATTCCTGCAGTCGAGACGGATCGGATACGGGTACGTATAGAACAGTGTCGTCTGCCGGTCAATCTGTGTCGCGTAGCTGTGTATTATGCCGAGCCACCGGAGCAGGTCGTTGCCAATGAGTCGTGGAACGATATTCCACGTGCAGACTGGAAGCTGCTTTCGGACGATCCATTGACTATCGATCTGGGTAGAGAGGTCATGTTGCGCGCTTTTACCTATGCGCCATATAAGGCCGAAGCCAAGCCTACGACTGCCGTCCGCTATCGGCTGGCTGTGAGTGAAGATGGCAGACAGTGGCGAGAGATCCCGACTATGGGGGAGTTTGCCAATGTGATCAATAATCCTCTGCCTCAAACTGTAGATATGAATCAAATCGTCCGGACGCGCTTCATCCGCTTGGATGCTACTGCCGCATCGGGAGATAAAGCCGTAATCACGATGCAGGAGATCGGCGTGACTGTGGAATAGTGGTACGAGAACATCAGCAAATGTAGTTATCTTTGACAGCTGTTTGGATTCGGATGGTTTGTCAGAACCGGCAGTATAATGTGTCTCCCGTAGCGAGGAATACCTCCCATTTGCTCTTGATGAGTTGCCGCATTGCGGATGAATACATATTTCGATAACGCCACCACCTCCTATCCTAAACCCGATGCCATGCGTCAGGCTTTGGCGCATTTCTACGATGTGCCGGTAGGGAGTTACGGCCGCAGTCGCGATAGAGAGACGCTGCGCGTTACTTCGGAAGTAGAAGAGTTGCGCGATGCTTTGGCCGACCTGATCGGTGTATCCGAGCCGGCTCATATCTGTTTTGCGGATAATGCCACTACAGGTATCAATACCATTCTTCGAGGCTCTTTGCAGGCAGGCTGTAGCGTGCTGGTCAGTCCAATGGAGCACAATGCTGTGATGCGTCCGCTCCAATGTCTGGCTGATACCATCGGTCTAAAGATTGCCCTCATGCCTTCGATGCCTGACGGACGAGTCGATACCGACCGGCTGGTCGATACCATTCCCACAGATACGGCTCTCGCTGTGGTCAATCTGGAGAGCAATGTCAATGGTCTGGTCCAGCCCATAGAGGAGATAGCCCGTTTGCTCACACAGGAGCGCGGCATCGCTATCTTGGCCGATGCTACGCAGTATCTCGGAACTTCACGACTCAAAGCTGATGAACTGGGGTTGGCTTATGTGGCTTTTACCGGTCACAAAGGACTTTTGGGGCCTTCGGGTACGGGCGGATTCTATATCCGTGACCCACGAAGCGTTCACCCTCTGACCACAGGTGGCAATGGTTTGCATTCGGCTAACTGGACAGTGGGGGTGGAGATGCCGGAGCGGTTTATGGCCGGCACGGTCAATGTGCTTGGGCTTACCGCTTTGCTGGCTTCCGTTCGTCAACTTCCGCCCTTTCGTATCGGTCGGGACGCGTGGAAACAGTGTATGCAGCAGATGCAGCGGTTCCCGGGACTTCGGGTGTATGGTGCTGCTGACCCGATCGAGCAGGGCTATCTATGCTCGCTGACGCATGACCGGCTGACACCTGCACGTATAGGCGATGCACTGTACGAAGCATTCGACATTGTCACTCGCACGGGGATTCATTGTGCGCCGTTGGCGCATCGATCGATTGGCACCTTCGCTACCGGAACAGTACGTTTGTCGCTCTCTCCCTATCACGAAGAAGCTGATTTGGAGTATCTCCTAAATGCTTTGAACCATGTCTTACGAAGCTGACAGTCGATTTTTCCTCTTCTCTACTACTCGTGATTTCATTCGGGCTATGAGGGCTGCCGAGCAGGCCGAACTGACTCATCGCGTTATTGCAGTTCCCACCCATTTGAGTGCCGAATGTGGAATGTGTCTGCACATTTCGTCAGTTCAAGAGGAATTGCTCGAAACTATTTTGAAACGAATCTCCATTCCATATACTATAGGAATATGAACCGATCTTCCTTCGATCTACTCTCTACGGTCGAGTACGGTGGCTGTTCGGCCAAACTGGATCCGGCCAAACTGAGCGAACTCCTGCACGATATACCCTTGCCTGTAGATAGCCGTATCATGGTGGATGTGAGCACGCATGACGATGCCGGCGTGTACCGGCTCAACGACGATACTGCCCTGATCGTAACCACGGATTTCTTCCCGCCGGTTTGCTCCGATCCTTATACCTTCGGTCGCATAGCTGCTGCCAATGCTCTCTCGGATGTGTATGCCATGGGAGGGCGACCGCTGTTGGTACTCAATCTGACCATGTTCCCCTCCGAAGGGATTCCCGTAGAGGTCTTGGCGGATATTCTCCGTGGAGGACAGCAGACGATAGACGAGAGTGGTGCCTTTACGATGGGAGGGCATACGATAGACGATCCCATACCTAAGTACGGACTGGCCGTTACAGGCATAGTGCATCCGGAGCATCTGGTCACAAATGCCGGCGTACGTGCAGGGCAATGCCTCGTCCTAACCAAACCGCTGGGAATAGGCGTAGCGATGGCTGCCCACCGTTTGGGGCTTATCGGCAGTGAAGTTTATGAGGCTGCCATCGGGCAGATGTGCCTGCTCAATAGAGCAGGGGCGGAGTTGATGCAGAAATACGGGATAAGGGGTGCCACCGATATTACGGGTTTCGGTTTGCTCGGACATGCCAAGGGGCTGGCAGAGGCTTCAGACGTTTGCTTGCATATCGACAGCCGATCGGTGCCGGTTTTACCGGAGTGCCTCAGCCTGCTAAGGGATGGCTGCATACCAGGTGCTGCCTTCCGTAATCTTCGCTTTGTAGGGGATATGCTTCGGGCAGATTGTCCCACAGAGTACAAAATGCTTTTGGCCGATGCACAGACATCGGGCGGATTGCTGATGGCTGTCAATGCCGATCGGGCGGAAGATCTCGTGGCGGATCTCCATCGGACGGGTCTGCATCCTTTTGCTGCCATTATCGGTTATGCTACCGATGCGGAGGATGCCGCAAAACTGATCGTAACTTAAATCAATAGAATAAGAGATGAAAAAATCATTACTCATGCTTTTGCTCTCTGCTACGACTCTGTCCTCCATCGAGGCACAGACGATACAGCAGATGAAGGCCGGAGGCCCATGGCCGGTACGTGCTGCTTTTAAGACCGATACCGTGGGGATGAACGGCTCCAAGTATAATCCTGCCGATTTGCTGCGTCAGGCTTACGATGCGACGGACAAAGATCTGCGCAACGTGTCGGCTGACAAGGACGGACGCATCGCCGGAAGAAAAGCCGGATCCAAAGCAGAACGCTCGGAAATGACAGTCTATTCCTTTGCCCTCACGGCAGAACATTTCGCAAAAGGAGATATAGAGGTATTCGGACAGGGGCGAATGTCTCTTTGGTTGGACGACAAGCAGATAGGGATAGCCGATAGTCCGAATTCCAAGGGCGACACAACGCTGCGTTTCTCTGCATCGCTCTCGCTGGTTCCAGGCACACATCATTTGCTGCTCAAGAGCTTGCTTCTCGAAGGCGATACCACTGCTACGGATGTGCGCGTAGTCCTCAAGCCGAAGACCGCTCGCGATTCGTCGGCTCTCTATCCCAACTATATGGGCAAGGAGCGGCTGAGTCTCAAGCACATGATGAGCGGCACATTTCTATCGGGAGGGAGTCTCTCTCCAACGGGCAAGTATGTACTTACTTCTTATCGGGTAAGCAGGGATAATAAGCCTGCTGTGACCTATAACCAGCTGCGCGATGCCAAAGGAAATATCCTGCTCAATCTGAACGAAAAAGAGGCCCTTGGTTGGATGCCGCATGAAGATATGCTGATGGTGATTCGCAAGGAAGGAAATGCGAAGCGTTTGGTGGCTTTCGATCCGATGGGGAAAGGTGAAAAAACCTTGGTGTCCAATCTACCCGAATCGCAGTTCAGGATGTCGCCCGATGCGCGCTATTATCTTTTCTACAAACAAGAGAAAGGCCCCGGAAAAGATCCTCTCTTTATCCGTCATCTGGATCCGGACGACAGACAGTCGGATTGGCGGGATCGTTCGCAGATCTATCTGTTGAATGCCGAGAGCGGTGTGTACGGTCCGCTGACATTCGGCTATTCTACCACCTATATATATGATATTGCACCGGATAGTAAGCGTGCTCTGATCGGTACGCTCTCCACGGACTGGACGCGCCGTCCTTTCCGCTTTGCCACTATCATGGAGTACAATATGGAGACGGGCAAGGCGGATACGCTTATCACTCGCGATCCTTCCATCGACGCAATCCAGTATACACCCGACGGCAAACATCTGATCGTAATGGGTTCGGCAGATGCTTTCGGCAATATAGGACTGAACCTGAAATCGGGAGTCACTCCCAATTCTTACGACAAGCAATTCTTCCTGTTCGATCTCTCCACACGGAAAGCAACAGCCTTGACCAAGAATTTCAACCCCAGTGTATCGGCAGGGAGATTCGACAGAAAAAACAACTACTATTACTTCAGGGCTGAAAACGGATCGCGCAAGCAGCTCTATCGGTTGGATCTGAAAACCCTTGAGATCAGTCAGATTCAGACCGGAGAGGATGTAGTACAATGGTTCGGTGTGGCAGCTGATAATGGTGCTGTCTGGTACAGCGGCCAGAGTGCCAACAATGCTGACAGACTCTATCGGCTCGATGGGACCAAAGGAAAACTCGTATGGGATCTGTCCGCCGAGAAGTTGGCCAATATCGATTTCACACCGGCACGCGACTGGAACTATACGGCTCCGGATGGCACAGTCGTAGAGGGTTGGTACTACCTGCCTCCGCAATTCGATCCTTCCAAGAAATATCCTATGCTGGTCTATTACTATGGAGGAACCAGCCCGATCAATAGAACACTGGAAGGACACTACTCGCTGGCGATGTATGCTGCTCAGGGCTACGTAGTCTATACGCTCAATCCCAGCGGTACTACCGGCTATGGACAGGAGTATGCAGCTCGTCACGTCAATGCCTGGGGCGATCGGACAGCCGATGAGATCATCGGGGCAACAAAAGAGTTTATCCGCACGCATAGCTTTGTCAATGGCAAGAAGGTCGGTTGCTTCGGAGCCAGTTATGGAGGCTTCATGACACAGTATCTTCAGACGAAGACCGATATTTTTGCCGCAGCAGTCAGCCATGCGGGTATCAGCTCGATCAGCAACTATTGGGGGAGCGGATATTGGGGAATGGGTTACAGCACTGTGGCCAGTACCGACAGCTATCCTTGGAACAATCCGGATCTGTATGCCGGACACAGTCCTCTCTTCAGGGCAGACAAGATCCATACTCCGCTCTTGCTCCTGCACGGCTCTGTGGATACGAATGTGCCTACGGCGGAGAGTGTGAATCTGTACAATGCTCTGAAGATACTCGGACGCGAGGTAGAGTTTATCGAATTTACCGAGCAGGATCATTTCATCCTCGAACCGGAGCGACGTATTCGCTGGACGAACAGTATCTGTGCTTGGTTTGCCCGTTGGCTGCAGGACGATCCCACCTGGTGGAACGAACTCTATCCTCCTGTGAATCTCTAAGGCGAAAGCATTGTATCGCCTGCTAACAACCGAATAGAACAGGGGCTGTGCTGAGGATAAAACCTCGACACAGCCCCTGCGCTATTCGGGAAAATCCGAAAGAAGTCTTTACGCTTCTACGGCTTTCCTCTCTCCAAGCTTTTTACTTGATGGAAGCCTGATAAACGTCTTCGATAGACGCTTCCAACATAGCGTTGAACTCGGCGTCGGTCTGCTGGGCGGAGAGACCTTCGACCAAAGCGCGAGAGAACGAAGCGATAACGCCATGGTTGCGGCTGAGCAACTCATTGGCTTGCTCACGGGAATAACCACCCGAAAGGGCTACTACGCGCAGCATCATCGGGTGTTCGATGATTTCCTTGTAGAAGTTGTCCACTGTCGGGATCGTAATCTTGAGCATCACTGGCTCCGTCATCTTGTCCAACTGTGCCAGCAGTTCTCGCTTGAGGATCTCTTCTGCCTTAGCCTTTTCGGGGCAGTGGATGTCTACCTCCGGTTCGAGGATAGGTACTAAGCCATGAGAAAGAATCTCTTTTCCCCATTGGAATTGCTGCTCTACGATGTCGCGAATACCCTGCTCGTTGGCCTGCTTGATCACACTACGCATCTTGGTGCCGAAAACGTGGTATCCGACAGCTTCTTCACAGAGCTTGCCGAGTTCGGGGAACGGCTTCATCAGCTGTACGCCGTTGGCTTCGTCCTGAAGCCCTTTGTCCACTTTCAGGAAGGGGACGATGTGTCTTTTCTCCCAAAGGAAGTCTGCCGTAGGCATTCCTTCGATCTTGCCGCGCATGGTACGTTCGAAGAGAATCACACCGATGATCTTGCCCGTAGCGAAAGCCGGAGAAGTAATCATCCGAGTACGCATTTGGTGAATGAGATCGAACATCTCCTCTTCGGACTGATATGCATCGGGTTGGATACCGTATGCCTTCAGAGCTTTAGGGGTCGAGCCACCACTCTGATCCAATGCTCCTACAAAGCCGGGAGCCTGACGCATCTGCTGCAATTGTTCTTTGTTCATTGCTTGTTTATTTTAATAAGATTAGCGAAATAGCTTGTGGTTTTTCTTGTTTTCCTCAAAGGTAGAGATTATTTGTGAGAGGGGACGGTTCGCACATGAATAATTGATTCGGAGGAAGGGATCTTGAGGGCTAAAGGTCTGAGGAAAATCAGCCTTCTCGAATATCTACTCATGATTGCTGCTTCGGAGAGGTCTCTTAGCAAGGATAAATGCTTGAAAGGCTGATACTGACAAATGCCATGATCTCACTGATTAAGAACGCGCATCGAAGTATCGGATACGCGATATCTCGTACCCGAATGGTTTACACGCCAAAATTTTTGCGCTTGTGGTCGCTGAAAACATGGCGCGAAAACTTTTTGCTTTTGGCGTGGAAAGTGAAAAAATTACGCGCCACAACGAAAAAATTCCGGTGCCACTTTGGGGAAAAACGCAGACCGCAATTTTAGCGTTTTGGGTTCGTGTTTTCGAATGAGTGAGTTACGGGTATTGCTCCAAAGGGGTGATGGCGAATCATTGACACGACGTGTCGTGTCCGTCCTGTCCGAGCGTGTGATTCATGAAGGTCTATAAAGAGGTGACACTGTAAGACGGCAATCGGCTGTGTGCGGCGATTTTTTCCGTACACAGCCGACTGCGGATAGATCCCGATCTACAGGTAAACGTGCAAACCGATAGTGAAGTCGAACCGATAGGCTCCCATCTTTTCCGAAACTCATCCCAAGCAACCACCGCTCCGAAAGAGCAGTACTCATGCTGAATAAGGGAGCGATATAGTCCAATCGATTGGCGAATCCGATACCCTGGTATTCGATTTTCTTAGTGATGTCGGCTTCATATCGAGAGGCGATCAGACCGAATCCGTAGAGGTTCCCTTTCGGGTGACATTTATATTGGAGTACGAACGAAAGTCCGTTGCTTAGCTTTTTCTCCAGCTGCTGCTCCGAATAAGACAGCCCTTTTGTCCGATTCGTGATGGTAGAGGGGCCGAAATGGAATGAAAGGTCGTGTACGGGTGCCTTGATCCGAGAGCTGATTTTCCCCCTTTGACCCGAATCGTACAGGGGCGAGTCGGGATAACCTTCTCCCTCGTTCCTCACGACAGAATCTGACAAGAGCATAAGCCCGCCTATCTGATGCATGGAGCTGCCGAAGATAGAGGGTCGTTGGTGATTGATCACGTACAGGATATTGGCACCGCTTTTTCTGGTTTCTTCGCGAGCAATCTGCACGGCCTCCGAGTAGGAGAGACTCCGGGATAG
>OHBE01000211.1_pt1 | contig 69517 bp, 84 predicted proteins | sample 1577231 | NCBI WGS metagenome assembly OHBE01 (sample SAMEA3541506, study PRJEB24748) | human gut metagenome | biome: human gut; feature: human-associated habitat; material: faeces | place: China | collected 2012 | reverse complement strand
TATAAATAATATCATTTTTAAAATTTATATAATAATTATTTATTTTACTTATTGCAATATGTTTAATATTGTGCTTTAATATGTAAAAGAAAAGATTTTTATTCTTTTATATATCTAGAAAGGGAAATGATAAAAATGAAATTATTTGAGTTGATTGTTATATTCGTAGTTTTAGCTATAGACACAGTTTTACTAATTTGGGATTTAAAAGAAAATAATCATAAACATTCAAAAAGGAAAAAAGATGGACAAAGAGCAAATCATTTCAACACTAATAAATCTTAATTTTTCAAGACTTGAGGCTGAAATCTATATAACACTTCTTGGGGGCGAAATGTCTGGGTATCAGATTTCCAAAAAAATTGAAATAGCAAGACCGTCTGTTTATGCGGCACTTGAGCATATGTTTGAAAAGGGAATCGTTCAAAAGATTCAAGGCAATAGTTCAGAATATAAAGCTCAGCCACCACAAATAATCTTCAAAAAGCTCAGCAAAGAATTTTCTGAGAATGCTATTTTTGCTGAACAAACACTCACACAGTATTCAGAAAATCACTTTGAAAATCGTCTTTCCGCAATAAAAGGCATAAAAACCATAATTGAATATGCCAAAGATATGATTATCAAAGCTCAGAAGGAAGTTTTTATAAACACAGATTTAGAGTTGTCTATTTTTAAAGCTGAAATAGAAAAAGCCTCTGAAAATGGTACAGAAATTACAGTTTTTTCATTCTATGAACCAGATACAGAGCTTCCTTGCAAAATTTTCACCCATAATAGACACAATAAGCATATCGCAAGCCGTCTTATGCTTTCATGTGATGAATCTGAAACTCTTATAGCTAATTCCGATAATTCAGGCGAATGGTTTGCCTCTATAACAAATAATCCATTGCTTGTAGAGATTATAACAGAGCATATCCATAATGACATCTACCTTTTAAAGCTAAGAAATGAATATAGTGATGAAATCTATGATAATCTAAAAATCGGTTCATATTTTGAATCTCACAATAAAATAGTAAAATAAAGACAGCGTGTATCAAACTAAAATTGATACACGCTGTCTAATTTAATAAATCACTGAATTGAGCAATCGAGATAATGTTCAAGCTCTTCCTCATCCTTCTTTTTCTTGTCCTTAAAGATAAGAAATGCTGTAACAGCAGAGGCAATCGCAACAGTACCTGCAACAATCGCTATAATCCAACCAAAATTTTTCTTGAAATTCATAACTTGCACCTCCGTTAATTTATCAAGTAACTTATTCATATAATAATCTATTTTAAACAAAAAGTCAAGCAATATAACCAAGTATTCAAAAAAAGTCCATAAAAAATTGTTACAAACAGTGACTATTGTAAAAAAACATTTCTCGACAAAGTTCCAAAAAAATCGTCACAGCCTATAATAATAGCTGTGACGATTTATAGCTTTATATGTATATTTATTTTTTTGCAGTAATCTTTTTTTCTGTTCCGTTTATAATTCTTTTTATGTTGTCTTTATGTCTGTATATAACCATTATCGCTATAATCAAAGTAATAAAGGTTGCAAAGAACACAAAGACAAGCGAATTAGATGGGTTAGGCATATAGTCCAAAAAGTACCTAAAACAGAAAGTAGTAATCGGATAAACCGACGCATTTACTAAGGCACACTTAGAGATAACTTTTGTTGTTGCAAACATAATCGCAAATACAACAAGTGCAGCTACAAGTGTTCTCCAGTCTGTCATAAGCATAACAGAAGCAGTTGTAACAACACCCTTACCACCCTTAAAGCCATAGAAGATTGGATACATATGACCTAAAACACAAGCCAAGCCCGAAATGTAGAAAGCATATTGTCTTACAAGATTCATTTTTTCGTCATTAAACCCTATAAGAATAAGGTATGCAATCAGAATCGAAACAACTCCTTTAAGAAAATCTCCTATAAATGTCACTATCGCAGGACCTTTTCCGACAGTACGCAGAACATTTGTGAAGCCTGCGTTTCCGCTGCCCATAGTTCTTATATCCTTATGGGCAACGATTCTTGTTGTAATGATTGAAGTATTTATACTTCCAATAAGATATGCAATAACTGCCGCAATCAAAATATAAATGCCATATCTACCAAAAACAAAGCTAAATTCCTCACCAAAGCTCACGCAAAATCACTCCTATTCTTTATCTCCACGCTCACGAACTATAAATCGCACTGGTGTTCCCTCTAAGCCAAAGGTATCTCTGATTCGGTTTTCGAGGTATCTCTGATATGAGAAATGGAATAAATCTGATGAATTTACAAAGCATACGAATGTTGGCGGCTTTACAGAAGCCTGAGTCATATAGTAAATCTTGAGTCGTCTGCCCTTATCTGTTGGAGGCTGTACTCGAGCGGTAGCTTCAGCAAGAATATCGTTGAGCATACCAGTCTTTATTCTCATTGCATTAGCATTAGCCGCAGCATTTATATGTTCAAAAAGGCTATCTAAACGCTGACCAGTCTTTGCGGAAATAAATACTATCGGTGCATAAGACATAAAGGAGAAATCGTTCTCAAGGCTTTCACGCATCTTTTGCATAGTTTTTCCATCTTTTGCAACAGCGTCCCACTTATTAACAGCAATTATACAAGCCTTGCCTGATTCGTGTGCTAAGCCTGCAATCTTAGAATCCTGGTCTGCAAAGCCCTCTGTCGCATCAATCATAATAACGCAAACATCGCTTCTTTCGATTGCCATTTTCGCACGAATAACACTATATTTTTCGATTTCGTCATCAACCTTGGTCTTTCGTCTTAATCCCGCTGTATCAGTAAAATTAAACTCACCGAAATCATTCTTTACAAGTGTATCAATACTATCACGAGTAGTACCAGCAATATTTGAAACTATGCAGCGTTCCTCGCCTGTAATGCGGTTAATAAGAGAAGACTTTCCGACATTAGGTCTGCCAATAACTGCAACATTGATAATCTCGTTATCTTCATCTTCATTAGCCTCCTCTGGAAGCAAATCATAAACCGCGTCGAGCAAATCGCCTGTACCTGTTCCGTGAACAGATGAAACCTGAATAGGGTCGCCTAAGCCGAGATTATAAAATTCATAAAATTCAGGGTCAGGCTCACCGATTTTATCGCACTTATTTACGCACAAAACAACGGGTCTGCCACTCTTTTGGAGCATTGTTGCAACCTCTTGGTCAGTAGCTACAAGACCTGATTTTACATCTGTAACCAAAATAATGACATCAGCCGCTTCTATGGCAAGCTGAGCCTGTCTTCTCATCTGACTCAGGATAATATCATTAGAATAAGGCTCGATACCACCTGTATCAATCAGCGAAACCTTTCTGTTTCTCCATTCACATTCGCCAAAGATTCTATCCCTTGTAACGCCGGGCGTATCATCGACTATTGCAATACGCTTTCCGATAAGCTTGTTAAAAAGCGTACTTTTGCCGACATTTGGACGGCCGACAATCGCAACTACTGGTCTTGCCATATTATCAACTCCCTTTTTTCATAAACTTCTACCAATAATATTTAAAGAAAAAAATAGAGAAGGATTGCTCCTTCTCCCACTTAAAAAGAAACGATTAAGCTTCCTTTTTAATTACTTCTCTGCCATTGTAATAGCCACAGCTTCCGCAAACCTTGTGCGGTGCTTTGTATTCGCCGCAGTTAGGGCATCTCATAAGGGCAGGAGCATTGAGCTTCCAGACATTTGAGCGTCTTTTATCTCTTCTCGCCTTTGACGTTTTTCTCTTAGGTACTGCCATTTTTATAAACCTCCTTGCCTGAAATCTTTTACTGCAAAAGTGCTTTTAGCACAGCTAAACGAGGGTCTGGCTCGTCTTTATCGCAACCACATTCTCCATCGTTCAGATTTTTTCCGCACCTTTGACATAATCCCTTGCAATCCTTTTTACATAGTAACTTTGCTGGAAACTCAAGAAAAATATCATCTCTCAGCAAATCTTCAATTTCAAGGTTATAGTCAGGTACTTCTATATATTCGTCACTGCTTTCATTAGAAAGCGAAAGAACGAGTATATGCTCAAAGTGATAGTTTAAAACCCTTGTTGTACTCTTTCCGCATCTATCACAATCGAAGATAACCTCAAGCTTAACATCAGCATCAAGAGTAATAAGACCAGCTCTGTTTCTAACTAAAACATCAGCCTTAACAGGTTTTTCAAAGCGTCTTGCCTGCAATTCCTCTCCAAGCAGAAACTCAAAAGAGGTTTCTAAGCTTTCACCCTCGGTTAAAAATACTTTTTTAAGTTCAAGAAGCATATAATCACCACCGTGGATTTTAAAAAAGTGCCGAGATGCAGACGCAAGACACTTGCGTTCTAATAACGCACTATCAATAATTATAAAGACTTTCTCGCATTTTGTCAAGTAAAAATCGAAAAAAGCTACAACTTTTTCAAGAACAAATTTCTTGATTAAAACGCTATTTTTTCGCAGGCTTTTTGAAAAGTTCCTTTGCACCTATAAATAAAAGCAATACCCCAAAAAGTTTAGAAAGCCAATAACCATCTATAAAGTCAGAAATTATAGAGCCTATTATTGCTCCGCAAATTCCCATAAAAGCAAAGGGAACTGCAAGCTTCCAATTTATCAGCTTTCTTTTAGTATATATAACAACTGAAAAAATTGCAGGAAGTATGAAGAATATTAGGTTTATTCCTTGTGCTTGTTGCTGTGGAATTTCAAGAAATAAGGTCAGACAGATTATTAAAACTCCGCCTCCGCCCATTCCGAGTGAGGCAAAAATTCCTGAGATTATTCCAGAAATCGCTGCTATAAGAAAGTTCATCGTATAATCAGCCTTATTCCTGCCCAAAGCATCATAAGTGCAAAGATTTTTCTAAGCATATTTCCACTAAGCTTTTTCATAAGCACAACGCCTATGGCAGAGCCAAGCAAGCCCCATAGCAGATATGGCAAAGCATCATAAACAGAAACCGCTCCCTGCTGGAGATAGAATAAAGCACTCACTGCACATATTGGTAAAATTACTGCAACACTTGTTGCGTGAGCCTGTTTTTCAGAAAGCCTGGTTTTCAGAATCGGTACAACTACCATTCCTCCTCCAGCCCCCAACATTCCGTTTAGAAATCCTGCCAAAGTTCCCCAAAGCGAAAACAGCTTTTTCTTCATAGAATCCCACCGCTTTTTTCAGTATTACATCTATTTTCCCACAGGATAAGGGAAATATTCATAGATTATAAAAAAGCTTTAACCTACAATAACCTTTCCCTCTGGAAGAATTTTTCCATTAGGATTAGCTTTTCTGCCTGAAACTGAAAGGAACAATGCAAGCGGTCCTACTCGACCTATGAGCATAGTAAGTACCAAAATAAGCTTTGAGACAATCGAAAGATTTGCTGTGACCGATGCTGAAAGCCCTGTTGTAGAAAATGCCGAGGTCGTTTCAAGTAATATATTAAACATAGATATATTCTGTTCGCTTTCTATTGCGGCAATAATGCCTGTAATAACAAGAATATATGTTAATGATATAACTGAAATTGCAATAGCACTATTTACAACCTTCTGATTTATTTTATGCTTGCCAAAAACAGTTCCGTCCTTACCTTTAAGTACGCTTATAACCGTTGCAAAAATAACAACAATAGTTGTAGTCTTAACACCGCCACCCGTTGAAACAGGTGATGCACCTATAAACATCAATATTACAGTAATAAACTTCGTCACATCGTGAACCTGACTTAAATCAACAGCTGCAAAACCTGCTGTTCTTGAAGTTACAGACTGAAAGAATGAAACATTTATCTGTTCGGCAATGTCTCTGCCAGAAAGTGTATTGCTACACTCGCTTACGAAAAATGCAATCGCACCAAATACTATTAAAATTCCTGTTGTTATAAGCACTATTTTAGAATGATAGGAAACTTCTATACGCTTTCTCTTGCGAGTAATTTTCTCTTTAATCTGTTTCTGAAGGTCAAATACAACCAAAAACCCTATTCCACCCACTACTATCAAAAGCATAACAATAACCGAAACATAAATATCATTCGCAAAAAGAATCATTCCTTTACCCGGCTCAATAAAGCCAAAAAGGTCAAAACCTGCATTGCAAAATGATGATATAGCTGTAAAAATAGAAATCCATATTCCAAGCAAACCAAATTTCGGTATAAATGCAAAGCTTAACAATATTGCTCCAACAATTTCGCAAGAAAATGTCATAAGCATTATAATTTTAATCAACTTAGGAATATCTGTAATACTTCCACTTGTATACTCCTTAACAATCTGCAAATCACGCAAACCAAGCTTTTTTCTTGCAATAAGCGTAAATGCAGAAGCAAATGTAAGCAATCCAAGTCCGCCACATTGAATCAGCACTAATATTACTGCTTGTCCAAAGTACGACCAACCAGTAAAGGTATCACATATACTCAATCCTGTTACACAGGTAGCCGATGTTGCTGTAAATAAACAATCTATAAACGGTTTTGATACACCATCAGCAGATGAAAACGGCAGCTTTAAAAGCAAGCCACCTAAAAGCATTAAAAGTACAAAGCTCAAAACAACAAGTCTGATTGGAGTAAAGGATTTTATTTTCTTTAAAAATCCACCCTCTATTTTTTCATTAATCAAAATTTCTACCTCTCTGAATTTACAGCTATACGCATTATTTTCCTTATATGATGTATAATACTACTATTATTATAAAAAATCAAGCATACTAAGAACACAAATAAACAGACAGCAACTGTTAAATTGCTGTCTGAATACTCATAATATTATTTTGTAACTGTAATTTTGAAATACTTAGTAGCAGTCTTTCTATTTGCATCTGCAATCTTAACTGCAAATTCATACTTAATAGCTCTTACAGGCTTTTTAGTAAATGTCGCATTAGTTGTAGTTCCTGTTAAGGCTGTCCACTTAGAATCGCCTTGAGGTCTGCAATAATACTTATACTTATATGGTGCTGTTCCACCTGTTGCCTTTGCTATAAGCTTAACAGAGCTGCCAAGCTTAATATTTGTTGCACTTATTGTTGACACATTAGAAAGTGCTGGATTAACCCTTACTTTAAAATACTTAGTAGATGTTTTTCCTTTTGCATCTGCAATCTTAACTGCAAACTGATAAGCGATTGCTCTTGCAGGCTTTTTAGTAAGTGTTGCATTAGTTGTAGTTCCTGTTAAGGCTGTCCATTTAGAATCTCCCTCTGGCTTGCAATAATACTTAAATTTGTAAGGTGCTGTTCCGCCTGTTGCACTGGCTGTGAGCTTAATAGAACTGCCAAGTGTAATATTTGTTGCACTAATTGTTGAAGTATTTACAAGAGGTTGAGAAATCTTTGGTATAACAGTTATATCGGTTTTATCTCCGCATACTGTACAATGATGTGATTTACTTCCTTCTGATGTAGTAGTTGGTTCAACATCTATTGTCCAATCCTTAGAATAGCTATGTGCTGTTTTAGGAACAGTCTCGTTCTTAGTTTCGCCACAGATAGAGCAAGTATACGATTTGCTTCCCTCTTTAGTACAGCTTGCTGCTACATCAGATGTAAGCTTATAATCATGTTTGCAGACTGCTGTAATATCAGTAGTATATGTAACTCCATTGTATGTTGCGTATACCCTCATAGTACCTAAATTTTTAGCTGTTATAAAAAGTCTTCCTGATGAAAGGTAATAATCAAAGGAATTATAACTGCCACCCAGTGACCAAGAGAAATTCAAGGTTTTAAGTGGATTATTATAAGGCACTACTGAAATAGTATCTCCGACGTATACAGTATAGTTATCCTCTTTAAAACCAAGCTCATTATACTGGCTGTCTTCATCAAAGAGGTCGAAGAAATTAACATCATATGAGATTGATGTTGAAACACCATCCTTTTTTAGACCATTAATCTTAACACTTACAGTATCATTTTCAGGAAATTGACCAACATTAAAAATAATACATCTATTCATACCGTAACCATCATTATTTACAGTAAGATAATTTGTTTTCATATCAGTAGATGTTTTATCAAGATGCCACGATTTATTAAGCAGCTTTGAGCTTAAATCTACTGTAATATTTTCAAGGCTTGGATACTCATAGCTCGAATTCAGACTTACAGAGAAAGCATATCCATAGCTTGATTGTGTATAGATTTCATTTGGCATATTTTTAGGTGGCCATGTTACATAATCACCAGTAAAGCTTTCACTTCTCGTTCTGTCAAAGGCATACATTGCAGTATAGTTTTTAACAAAGCCAAAGCCAGTTTGTTTCATTGCGGGGTTAAGTACCCAGCGTCTATGACCAACTCTATTGATATTGCTTGCATCTGTATCTGCAACATATCCATCTATAACAGATGAAGTAATATTAGAAAAACCACTTGCAATATTAGAACTTTTTGCACCATTACTTCCAAGCTTATAAAGCTCATCAGACATTCCAGATGGTTGTGATGGATAATGCGTTAAAACATCATTTGAGGCATTAACCAAAGACGCCGCTTGAGTAGTTTCGTTATAAAAATCATTTAGCGTAACATCTGCTGGCAAACCTGCAAGGTATCTGCAAAAATTAACTGAATTAAGTGCTTGAATTCTATCATCAAACGAAATATCACCCGTATCATATGGTTTTTTTGTTGAGTAATCTTTTGTATACTCAACATCTTTTAAAACAGAAAACTCCATTTCAGAATATTTTTGTCTAATTTCTTCCTGTGTTGGATAATCAAGTTCATATGCGCTTACATCTGTTGGTTTAGCAATAGCCGTAGCGGCAAGTAAAACAAGCGTTGTAGCTCCAATATACTTCATTAATCTTACACCCTTCATAATACACACCCCTTTAATTGTAAATTTACGACAATTTTATATTATAATCATACTTTATTTTATGTCTATTGTCAATATAACAATAACAATACATAAATCAGTATTAATCTAATAAAAAGTTTGAATGAAGCTTTTTACTTCCTTACAGGAAAAATGCGAGGGCGAACTATGTTCGCTCAGCAGCTACTTCAGCTATGGCAATTTAAAAGTGGCAATTCGCCACAAAACACAACGGGTAGCATTTCAAATTCTGAAACGCTACCCGTTTTTATCACATCAAATTAAGATGCTGTATCATTTTTTTTAGGTCTTTTTTTTGCCTTAGGCTTTTTAGTTTCCGCAGGTAATGCAGTAAGCTTAGATTCATCATGCTCCACATCAGCTAAAGCACTATCTTCAACAGCCTCTTTAGTAATAATAACCTTAGTTACTGATGGGTCTGATGGAATCGCATACATAAGCGGAGTAAGAATACTCTCCATTATAGAACGCAAACCTCTTGCACCTGTTTTTCTTTCGAGTGCCTTCTGAGCAATAGCACTTAAAGCACCCTCATCAAAATCAAGCTCTACTCCATCAAGTGCAAACAGCTTTGAATACTGCTTTATAATTGAATCCTTAGGCTCACGAAGAATCTTTACAAGAGCCTCCTCATCAAGACCATCAAGAGCTGTAATAACAGGAAGTCTGCCAACAAGTTCAGGAATAAGTCCAAACTTAACTAAATCCTGAGGAATAACCTCACTCATCCATTTAGTCTGGTCAAGCTCCTGCTTTGTCTTAACATCAGCCATAAAGCCAAGGCTTGTAGAATCCATTCGTCTTTCAACAGTCTTTTCAAGACCTTCAAAAGCACCACCGCAGATAAAGAGAATATTCTTTGTGTTAATCTGAATAAACTCTTGCTGTGGGTGTTTTCTGCCTCCTTGCGGAGGTACATTAGAAACAGTTCCCTCAAGGATTTTCAGAAGTGCCTGCTGAACGCCTTCACCGCTGACATCACGAGTAATGGAGGGATTTTCTGACTTTCTTGAAATCTTGTCTATTTCGTCAACATAGATGATTCCGCATTCAGCACGCTCAATATCGAAATCAGCCGCCTGAATAAGTCTGAGAAGAATATTTTCAACATCTTCACCGACATAGCCTGCTTCTGTAAGAGTAGTAGCATCAGCTATTGCAAACGGAACATCAAGTATCTTCGCAAGAGTTTGTGCGAGATAGGTTTTACCTACACCGGAAGGGCCGAGCATAAGAACATTACTCTTATTGATTGTAACATCATCGTCAGTATCGTGTAAATTTATTCTCTTATAATGATTATAAACCGCAACTGATAAAGCAATCTTAGCCTTATCCTGACCGATAACATATTCATCAAGCTTAGCCTTAATCTCTTGTGGCTTCAAAAGATTGAATGAGCCACCTGCGAAGAAATCCTCATTTTCGTCATCGTCCTCTGCGTGCAGAATAGATGAGCAAAGCTCAACACATTCATCACAGATATATGCACCTCTGCCCTGAATCATTCTGCCGACAAGCTCCTGCGATTTTCCGCAGAATGAGCAAAGAACGGTTCTGTCACTGCTTTTTGTAGACATTCGTGAACTCCTTTATTTATCTATGAGAAATAACCTTATCAATAAGACCGTATTTGAGAGCCTCATCAGCTGTCATAAAGTTATCTCTTTCTGTATCCTTTGCGATAACATCATATGGTTGACCTGTTCTTTCGGAAAGGATAGTGTTAAGCTTTTTCTTTGTTTGGATAATATGGTCAGCATGAATCATAATGTCTGTTGCTTGACCCTGAGCACCACCACTTGGCTGGTGAATCATAATATCAGCATTAGGAAGAGCGAGTCTTTTGCCCTTTGTGCCTGCTGCGAGCAAGAAAGCACCCATACTTGCAGCCATACCCATACAAATAGTAGAAACATCACACTTGATGTAATTCATTGTGTCATAAATAGCCATACCGTCTGTAACAGAACCACCTGGACTATTGATATAAAGACAAATATCCTTAGATGCGTCCTGTCCCTCAAGGAAAAGAAGCTGAGCGACAACAAGGCTTGCAGTTACATTATTAACTTCCTCTGTGAGCATAATAATTCTGTCGTTTAAAAGTCTTGAATAAATATCGTAGGAACGCTCTCCTCTGCTTGTCTGTTCAATAACATAAGGTATTGTTGCCATATAAAAAACCTCCTTCAAATAACGGTAATCAAAGCATAGACATTTCTAAGCTAAAATAATCAATTTATTTTGAAATTATGCTTCTTCGCCAGCTGCCTCAACAGCACTCTCCTGAACGAGCTTCATAGCCTTCTCGTTCTTAACATCTTTCGCAATATCTTCGGCAGTAAATGCAGCCTTTACACGAGCAACATCTACCTTATATGCCTCAGCAAGCTTATTGTACTCTTCTTCGATTTCTTCTTCAGAAGCGTCAATGCCCTCTGCCTCAGCAACAGCTCTGAGAGCAAGTCTTACTTTAACCTGAGCCTCTGCTCTCTCCTTATACTGCTCACGGAGTGCCTGCTCATCAAGACCTACATACTGCATATATGTGTTGATGTCAAGACCCTGTGCACGAAGGTTCATCTCAAACTCGCCAATGAAGTTGTCGATAGCATTCTCATACATAGCATCTGGAATCTCAGCAACGAGCTTTTCAGCAAGGCTCTTAGCAACTTGATTGTTCTTATCGTTCTTAGCTTCTTCTTCACGAGCCTTAGCAAGCTTTTCCTTGACATCAGCTCTATAATCAGCAACAGTCTCAAATTCACTTACATCTTTAATAAATTCATCGTCAACCTCAGGAAGCTCACGCTTCTTGATTTCGTGGAGGTTAATCTTGAATTCGGTAGCCTTGCCAGCGAGTTCTTCTGCCTGATAATCCTCAGGGAAAGTTACATTGATTGTGAATTCCTCGCCTGCATTATGACCAACGATTTGCTCCTCAAAGCCAGGGATAAACTGACCGTCGCCGAGTGTAAGACTGTAGTTTTCTGCCTTACCGCCATCAAAAGCTTCGCCATCGAGGAAACCCTCAAAGTCGATAACAGCTACATCGCCGTTTTCAGCTGCTCTGCCTTCAACAGTAACGAGTCTGGAGTTTCTCTCTTGAACTCTCTTAATATCGTTATCAATATCTTCTTCTGTAATCTCAAGTGACATTGGCTTATACTCAATGCCCTTATAGTTCTCAATAGAAACCTCTGGCTCTACTGTAACAGTAGCCTTAAATACAAAACCGTCCTTGCCTGCATTTTCAACATCAAGGTCAATCTTATCTCTTACGAGAGTAAGACCAGCTTCCTTAGCAGCATTCTCGAGTGCTTCAGGATAAAGGTCCTTCATAGCGTCCTCATAGAATACCTCTGAACCATACATCTTCTCGATGATAGCTCTTGGAGCTTTGCCCTTTCTGAATCCAGGTATGTTAATTCTCTTAACTTCCTTCTTGTAAACCTTGTTAACAGCGTTCTCGAAAGTTACGCCGTCAACTTCAACGGTAAGTTCATAACGGTTAGTTTCAACCTTGTTTGATGATTTTAATGACATTTAATATTCCTCCTGAAAAGCTGCAAAATATAGTATATTATATCATAAGATTTCAAGCAATTCCATACTTTTTTGAAATTTATTTTTTATAGTTCCGAAAAAGACTTATTTATATAACTCTTATCGGGTCAAATTTGAGATAATCGGCAGAAATAAGCTTGAATTGTATTCCATACTTTTCTCCCTCGAATGCGTATCTTGCACCCGAACCATGAATATGCCCATAGAAACAGCGTTTTATTCCGCTATCAATAAGAACATTCAGGATTTCTTCACATTCAGCGTTTCCATAAATTGGCGGATAGTGCAAAAATACTATTGGTTCTAAATCAGTAGCCTTTGCAAGCTCAATAGATGTATTAAGTCTGCCAACCTCACGCATAAGGATTCTTTTATCCTCATCGCTTTCGGCATCATAGAACCAGCCTCTTGAACCGCATATTGCAATTCCGTCAGCAGTAAAGCAATTATTATGCAGAATAGAAATTGTACTCCAACCCTTTTCCGCTAAATAACGGTCCATTTTGCTTTTGGTATCCCACCAATAATCATGGTTGCCTTTTATAAAAATCTTCTTGCCAGGTAAGTTATTTATAAAGGAAAAGTCAGCGTCAGTATCCTTTAGCCTCATCGCCCAAGAAATATCGCCCGAAACAACAACTGTATCTTCGTCAGAAACCGCTCTTGTCCAGTTTTCTTTGATTCGCTCAGTATAATTATGCCAACCCTTAAAAACATCCATCGGCTTATTTGTGCCAAGCGATAAATGCAAATCAGCTATTGTAAAAACTGCCACTTCTTCACCTCTCCTTTTAATGATATACCAAACAACATAAGATTTGTACTCCACAGCATCTATAAATCTTCTAAATGGGCAAACATAGTTCGCACTTACTTATTTTTGTTTTGATAAGTTAGTTACTTCAACTGTGTATTGTTACTCGCTTATATACCAAGAGCCTTGAGAACTACATCTTTCATTTCGTCTGCTGCACAAGTTGTTGTGAAACGAACCTCTGCATTTTCAAGCTCTGCAAGTGGCTTTGGAACTTCTGTTCCTGTAAGCTTAGAAAGCTCCTTAACTGTTGCAAATTCATCATCGCTTACGGCCTCTGGTGCAATTGAGCCAAGAACATTCTTAGCAAACTTATATGGGCTTGCTGTTGATGCGATAATAGCTGGTGTTGCCTTATCGCCTGTCTTTTCAACATACTGCTCATATACATTAACTGCAACAGCTGTATGTGTATCACAAAGATAGTGTTCCTCATCATATGTTTTCTTAATAGTAGCCTGAGTACCCTTATCATCACAAGAACCGCCGAAGAACAATTCGTCAAGCTTTGCCTTTACGCTATCATCAACAGTATACTTGCCTGTTTCTGAAAGTGATTTCATATATTCGGCAACCTTAGCGTCATCATTGCCTGTGAGATGATAAAGAAGTCTTTCGAGGTTACTCGAGATAAGAATATCCATAGATGGTGACATTGTTGCATAGAAGTTTCTGTTTCTGTCATATGTACCTGTTGCAAGGAAATCTGTGAGAACATTATTTGCATTTGAAGCACAGATGAACTTATTTACAGGAAGTCCCATATTCATTGCATAGAAAGCAGCAAGAATGTTACCAAAGTTACCTGTTGGAACTGTGATATTAATCTTTTCACTATTTGCAATTTTGCCTGCGTTAATCAAATCGCAGTAAGCTGAGAAATAGTATACAATTTGTGGAAGAAGTCTGCCCCAGTTAATTGAGTTTGCACTTGAGAAGAGCTTGTTATTATCAGCAAGCTGTGCCTTTATTGCATCGTTAGTAAAAATCTTTTTAACACCTGTCTGAGCGTCGTCAAAGTTACCCTTAATAGCAAAAACATTGACATTGCTGCCCTTTTGAGTTGTCATCTGACGCTTTTGCATTGGGCTTACGCCATCAACAGGATAGAATACCATAATCTTTGTTCCGTCAACATCTTTAAAGCCCTCAAGAGCAGCCTTACCTGTATCACCGGAAGTAGCAACAAGGATAACAGCTTCTTTACCGTCATGAACCTTGTGCATAGACTTTGTCAAAAGATGTGGAAGAATCTGAAGTGCCATATCCTTGAAAGCAGATGTAGGACCATGCCAAAGCTCAAGGATATACATATTCTCATCGCCATTATGGAGATAAGAAATAGGAGCAGGATTATCGCCGCCGAATTTTTCTGCGGCATAAGCAGCGTCTACACTTTCGCTGATTTCTTCTGCTGTAAAGTCTGAAAGGAAATCTGCAAGAATTTTCTTTGCTCTGCCCTTATAATCGAGCTTAGAAAGAGCAAGAAGCTCATCAGCAGAATACTTAGGAAGCTCCTGTGGTACGAAAAGACCACCCTCCTCAGAAATACCCTGAGAAATCGCCTGAGCTGCTGTAACAACCGTATTTTTGTTTCTGGTACTGTTATACTTCATAAAAAGTCCCTCTTTCAATTTTGTTTGTTAGCCTTCCCTTAGAACCTTAATAAAAAGTTTCTTGCATTATTAAAGAAAATATCTTCTAAAAGCTTTTCATTGTAGTTATGCTTCAAGAAAAGCTCATAAAGCTTATTCATAGATTCAATTCCAGTCATATCAATCGGAATATCTGTTCCATCAAAATCAGTGCCTATGGCAAGAGTTTTTTCTCCGCCAAGTGAAAGAAAATGTTCTGCGTGTCTGAGAACATCAAGCATACAAGCTTTGTCCTCGTCCTCACGCAGGAATCCTCTGCTGAGATTAAGACCAACAATTCCGCCCTTATCTCTTATAATAGAGAATTGCTCATCTGTAAGATTTCTTCTATGCGGACAAATTTGCTTTGAATTTGAGTGTGTCGCACAAAATGGCCTTGTTGAAAGCTCTGCAACATCATAGAACATTGGCACGCTTGAATGTGATACATCAACAGCTATGCTATTCTGCTCCATCTTAGCAACAACAGATTTGCCGAAATCGGTTAATCCCTTTGCACCCTCAACTCCGATACCATCGCCAAGCTCACAATTTCCATTCCAAGTAAGCGTCATAATTTTAACGCCACATTTGGCAAGATAGTCTACATTTTCAAGTTTTCCACCGAGAACCGCACCGCCCTCAACGGTCAGCACAACTCCCTTACCCTTTTTAGACTCAATCTCTATAATGTCATCTTGCGAATAAATGATTTTTATATTAGTATCTTTAAGCTCATCATTCAATTTTTTGCGACAGTTTTCAAAAAGCTGTATCGCATTCTTGTTTCTGAATTCGTCAGGAACCCAAATCGCCATACACTGAATATATGGCTCTATATCATCTGTCTTATCAAAAGAAATGTGGAAATCATTATTGAAAAGACCGCCATTTTCAAAGAACGCACGATATAAGGTATCGCAATGAAGGTCGAAAAGCTTCATAAAAACCCCTCCGTATCAAAAGCATTTTCAATATAATTTAATTCTATAAGCATATTAGTTCGATTGTCAATAGTTATTTCGCAGACATCAAACCTAGGCTGTAAATCATATTCAAACTCTGAAAGAAATATTAATGCCGTCTGTATAATCTTTCTGCGTTTTGCAGAAGTAACTGCGGCAGCTGGTCTTTCAAGTGCTTTTTCATTCCTTGCTTTAACTTCAACAAAGGCTATAAATTCGCTATTTTTTGCAATAATATCAATCTCACCATAACGGCTATGATAATTTCTTGCAACGATTTCAAAGTCATTCTTGCAAAGATAATCTGCGGTAATATCCTCACCAAGTTTTCCACGAGAAAGTCTATCAGACATCATCTTTCTCCGCAAGAATTTTCTTTAAAAATGACGGACGATGTATCTCACAAGGTCCATACTTCAAAATCATTTCTCGGTGTAGCTTAGTGCCATAGCCCTTATGCTTTTCAAAGTGATATTCAGGATAATCCTTTGCAAGCTCAAGCAAAAGTCTGTCTCGGCTAACTTTCGCAAGGATTGATGCCGCCGCAATAGATTCTGAAAGCGAATCCCCCTTAACAATAGCCATTGAGGGGATTTCCAATTCAGGGGTTTTGTTGCCATCAATCAAAGCGTAATCAGGCTTTATCGCAAGCTGTTCAACTGCTCGTTTCATAGCAAGCATGGCGGCATTCAATATATTGATTTCTTCAATTTCTTCTACACTCGCCCAGCCTATTCCATAGGCTACGGCTTCTTCTTTTATAACATCAAAAAGTTTTTCACGCTTTTTTTCGCTAAGTTTTTTTGAGTCATTAACTCCCTCTATAACTTGACCTTTTTTAAGAATAACTGCTCCTGCACACACAGGGCCAGCAAGTGGACCTCTGCCTGCCTCGTCTACTCCGCAAATGGTGGTGTAGCCCTTAGCATAAAGCTCATTCTCATATTCTAAAAGCTCCATAATCCTCAGTCCTGTCAAGTGTAATTTTTCCGAGAATACCGCCTCTAAATTCATCAAGAACGGTTTCTGCGGCTCTGAGAGTATCAATTTCTCCACCCGAAATAAGCATACCACGCTTTCTGCCGATAAGCTCAAGCATTTCATAGCCTTGAAGCTCTGAAATATCAACATCAAGCTTATAACGAGTTTTTATTGCATCTGGATAGCTATCACGCAAAAGCAAAAGCAATCTTGCAGCAAGCCCTTCAGTATCAATAACCTGGTCACGAACCGCACCTGTAAAGGCAAGCTTTTCACCAACGATTTTATCCTCAAACTTAGGCCACAAAACGCCTGGAGTATCAAGCAATTCAAAGCCCTTGCCAATAGTAAACCACTGATTACCTCTTGTAACACCAGGTCTGTCCTCAACCTTAGCCTTACTTTGTTTAACCATTTTATTAATAAAGCTTGATTTACCAACATTAGGTATTCCAACGACCATAACTTTAATGGTTTTGCCCTTCATACCCTTAGCTTCCCAAGCCTTGATTTTATCCGCAAGAACTGTTCTTACGGCTGGCATAAAAGCATTTAAGCCCTTACCAGTTTTGCAGTCTACGGGTAAAGCGGTAATCCCTGCGTTTTTATATACAGCAATCCACTTTTGATTTTGAGTCTTGTCTGCAATATCGCACTTATTCATAAGTACGATACGAGGTTTGTTATTTATAAGCTTTCTTAAATCAGGATTTCTGCTGCTAAACGGAACACGAGCGTCTATAATCTCTGCAACGCAATCAACAAGCTTTAAACTTGCCGCAAGCTGACGCTTTGTTCTCGTCATATGACCAGGAAACCACTGTATCGAAATTACTTCTTCCATATTTCACCATCAATAAATAGAACCGAATGAATTAAACGGGAAAATTCTGAACTGTGCCTTACCTACAATATCACTTTTCTTTATAAGCCCAATATTTGTATTACGGCTGTCGCTTGAATGCTCTCTGTTATCACCCATTACATATACATAGCCCTCAGGTATAACAGACGGAACCTCCAAAGGACTTCTTGGGTCTTCGATAGTCTTACCAGTTATATACTTCTCATCAAGCAATACTCCGTCAACAACTACATCGCCTGTTTCAAAGTTTATAGAAAGCTTTTGTCCCTCTAAGGCAATAACTCTCTTTATCAATGCGTGGTCATAGCTTTGACCATGGCTGATAACAACTATATCGCCGACCTGCGGTTCATAGAACATATTTGTGACAATAAGCCTATCACCGTTTTCGAGAGTATCATACATAGAGCTACCTGAAACTGTAACCTGTCTGAATACAAAGGTAAGAAGCAAGGTTACACATACAAGTGCAACAAGAAGTGGCTGTACCCATTCAAAGACTGATGTTACTGCTCCATAGGAGGTTGTCTTTGCCTCCTTGGTAATATCTGTTTCAGCTATTTTCTCAGATTTTTTCTCAGCTTTAAATTCGGTTTTCTGTTCTTCTACGGAAACATTTTCTGTTTCTTGATTTTCTTCGGGAGATAAGCTCTCCGTCTTTTTAATTTCTTCCGACAAAAAAAGACCTCCCTTTACTTACAGAAATTCTGCAAGAAATAAATCACCCATAAAAATTATGGAAATAGCAAAAAGGGGACATAGCGTCCCCAAGTTACATTATCTGATTTGTTCCTTAACCTTAGAAGCCTTACCAACTCTGTCTCTGAGGTAGTAGAGCTTGCTTCTGCGTACACGACCGTGTCTGATGATTTCAACGCTTACTACATTTGGGGAATGAATTGGGAAAACTCTTTCTACGCCAACGCCGTAAGAAACTCTTCTTACTGTGAAGGTCTCAGCAACGCCGCTGCCCTTCTTAGCAATAACTGTTCCTTCGAACATCTGAACTCTTTCCTTTTCACCCTCACGAATATTAACACCGACCTTAATTGTGTCACCGATGTTAAACTTTGGTGTTTCTGCCTTCAATGAAGAAGCTGCGATTGTCTTAAGTGCATCCATTTTAATATCCTCCTGTTATTTAAGACATTCTTGCATAATTTTTTATAAATAATGCAGAGGACTGTCCGTTTCATAGTTCGTCTTTTTGACGAGCTTTGAAACCTGTCTTAGGCCGACAGATTCAAACGCTTTAATATTATATCATACATCACCTAAACTTGCAAGCTTTTTTTATAGCCGCAAACCGCAATAAATAAGTATTTGTGTCTAAAAATTAAAAGTTTCGCTCAAGCCTTTTCAAAGGCTTGCAGTTTCCAAAGGCAGAGCCTTTGGTCGCTCTCCGCAGAGAGCGAAACACTTTATACTTCTCTAAGCGCAGGAGGGTAGAAAAACATTCCAGTGGAATGTTTTTCGTAGGGAACCCTCGCATGGGGTTCCCTGAAATATAAACTTTAACTATATCACTCTATAATACAGCGTATGCCCCAAGACGGTATCTTTTCTTCGGGATATTCTTCATTCGGGAAAACAAAGGCTGTATCATATTTAGGACGCTTTTTCGGAAAAATTCCATCTCCGTCCGTAAAAAGAAAAACTCCTCTTAAACCCTTTAACTCTCCTTTGTCAATTAAATCATTTATATACTGAAAAGCTGGGCGAAAATCTGTTCCACCTCTGCCTTTTACTGTAAAAGTTTCAGATAATCTCTTTATATCAGCCGTTGAGCGTAAAACCATATCCGAACGAACCCCATCATCGCATTGAATTATACGAACATTTGCGTTTGGTGCAAGCTCATCTGAAATCAATATTTCATAGGTTTCAGTCAAAAAGCCTCTGATTACCTCCTCTGAACAGGACATTGAAGTATCTATAACTATTGCAAAAGTTCGGATTTTCTTTTCCTCTTTTGTTTCTTGTGGTTCAATCAAAGCAAGATTGCCGTAAAGCGAAAATCCGTACATATAAAAGGAAGTATTTATGCTATCCTCATCAGGTTTTAAAATCTCTTGCCTGATAGAAAATTTTTTCAAAAGTTCCGAATAGCTTTTATCATTTCTGTTTGCAAGATTAAGTACATCAATAAGTTCCTCGGCTGATTCCGCACTTTCTCTTGCAAAGGTTTGTGCCTCTGAATCAATATGTTCGCCTATTTTTCCCCATTTTTGCATAAGGCTTTCGATTTTTTGTTTAGGTGCGTTTTCATCACACCATAAGGAATGGTCATCAATATAAAATTCCTGCGAAATAGACATCAAAGTCTGCTCATCAAATTGTTGGCTACTTAAAACCGTATAAACAGATTGAGCTGTAAAAGATGATTTTTTCGCACGAAGCAAGGCATAAACCGTTGCTCTTTCGTGTGATTGATGTCTTTGAACATACTTATTCATAATAGAATCTATAATATGTTCTGTAGCAATATCGCAAGAAATATCCCAAAGGAATTTATCCCTTGAACTTCTCATTATAATATGACGATAAAGGCAATGCAAAACGGAATGAAGATATGCCCTATTTAAGGCTATACCCTTAGAAATTTCTATATAATCCTTATTGTAATAGAATTTAAAGCCATCTGTTGCACAGCTTGAAAGCTTATCATTTTCCTCAAGAGTAAGACTTCCGAGTGCAAGCCCTAAAAATCTCATAGCTATATATAGCTTGGTTTTGGAAGTTTCTATCGCTTTTGTATATTCATCACTCATAATGCTGCCCCTATAATTCAAAGCGTCTGCGTCTGCTTTTTCCGAAATGCTCATTTTTGATATTCATCAAATATCCAAGAATTTCTGTTTTCTGTTTATTTCTTGCTGTAAGAATAGCGTTTTCAAGAATATCCTCATCAGGCTTAATTGTTTCGCACAAAAATACCACCGCATCATAATTTTCATTCTTGATTTTACGATTTAGTACAATGGAAATATTCTCCGAAAGGTAAGCTATATAAGTCGATTTAGCCTCAGTAGAAAGTTCTGTTGGATACATCAATCTTAGAATTGCAATTTCTGAACATATTTCCTCGTTTTCATCAATCACCGCAAATTTAAAGCACGAATCATATTCTGCAAAATTTATCAATCCATTGCTTACGCATTGCCTATAACGAAAACCACTACCCCTTGTAAAATGTTCAAAAATTCTCGCTGGCCCATTTTCTATGGATTCCTCAAAATATTCAGGCATAAGCATAACAGCTTTTTCATTAGTATCTATAAAAATAATGGTTAAATATTGCTCTTTCGTGAGTTCAGAAAGTAATTTATTAAGGCAAGTATGCTCATTCCGATTCGTTCTAAGTGTAATTTTAGAAAGCTTTCCACAATTCATAAACGCTCCGCCACCTATGTTCTGAACTCCTCCGAAAAGAGATATTTCTCTTAAATTTCTGCAATTATAAAAAGCATAGTCGCCGATATATTCAATAGAACTTGGCAATGCTATACTTGTAAGTTCATTGGTACAAATCGCAGGGTAAGATGATTCTCCGCAAGCTATAACATCATTATATTTCTTACAAACACGATTCCACGAACCTTCTCCTGCAAAGGCATATGCTCCTATTCCGATAAGCTTTTTATTATCTATATTTTCAGTCAGTATTATATCTCCGCAGATTGAAAAAATTCGCAAAAGCTCTGCATTATTATCTATTTCTCTATATAATATTTTTTCATCAGTAATACTCATATTATCTTCCTTGTGTGCGAATAAATTTCGCACTTAAAATCTAACTTGGTTCGCTATTATAACTAATGTTGCTGACATAAGAAATTAAGCGACGGACAAAGTCCGCCGCTCAAGAGCAAAGAATGTTAAGGGCGTTGCCCTTAAAACCCATGAGGGACTCTGTCCCTCAACCCTGCGAGCCTTTAAAAAGGCTCGAGCGAAACTTTTATCTGTCTAAGGTAAGTTCATTAGCTAAACGACAGTTCATTGGAAATTTCCTCGACCGCGGCAATTATTTTATTTAATACACTACGAGCGAGACTTGTCGAGCGATTCCGCGTCTTGACAGTGGCGGCTCGCCACCGAAACTTTTATCTGTCTAAAATAAGTACATCAGCTAAAATGTAATCTACTATTTTCATTATATATTATAATAAAAACAGTGTCAAATAACTTGGTTGACGGGTTATTCTCATAATGATATAATATTCTAAAATCTATATGAATTTATGGTGAATTTCAAAATGATATATTCTTATTCTCTAAATTCTCAGGAAGTCAATATTACAAAAAAAGAAATCTATCGTTACCTCGGCTATGGTAGAGTTTATCCAAGTGATGAAGTCACTGCTCTCATAGATGAGTGTGTAAACGAATTTAATAAATATGTAAATTATAGGGCCTGCTACGCAAAGGTTGATATTTCTGTTGATGAGCAAAACGAAATTATAGATTTCGGATTTATGCAGGTTAAAAGCCATTCTCTGACTATAAATCTTCGTGGTTGTGAGAGTGCATATATATTTGCCACTACAACAGGTTCTATGGCTGAAAGATTAATTATGAAACATAATAAGCTTTCTGCTCTCAAAGGAATAGTAACAGACGCTATCGGCTCAGCATCTATTGAAGATTTTTGCGATATGCTCAACAAAATGCTTGCAGATTTAAGCTCACAGAATGGTAAATTTCTTCGTCCAAGGTTTAGCTGTGGCTATGGAGATTTTCCGCTTGAATTTCAGCCACAGATTCTCGAATTTCTCGATACAAGCCGAAAAATAGGTCTTAATATAACAGATAATCTTATGATGACACCTGTTAAATCAGTTACTGCCATTGTAGGAATAAGCGACTTTCCCACAAGATGTCGTACAGGCTGTGTAAGCTGTGAAAAAACAGACTGCGAATATAGAAAGTAAAGGGTGCTTTAAATGAATATCAAAGAACTTATAAAAAATCAAATTGTATACTTTGATGGAGGTATGGGAACACTTCTTCAAGAGCGTGGCTTACAACCAGGTGAACTTCCAGAAACATGGAATATTCTACACCCAGAAATAATCACAGATATTCACCGCTCATATTTTGAGGCTGGTGCTAATATAATCAAGACAAATACTTTCGGTGCTAACCGCCTTAAATTTGATAATCTTGAGGAAATTATAACAAAAGCTGTCGAGAATGCTAATAAAGCAAGAGATGGCTTTGAAAATGCTTATATTGCTCTTGATATAGGTCCTATCGGAAAAATGCTCAAACCTCTTGGTGACCTCGATTTTGAAAAGGCTGTTGAAATCTTCGCAGAAACAGTAAAAATCGGTTCAAAGCTCAATGTAGATTTAATTCTTATTGAAACTATGAATGATTCCTACGAAACAAAGGCGGCTGTATTGGCGGCTAAGGAAAATTCTGATTTACCGATTTTCGTTACAACCGTTTATGATGAAAACGCAAAGCTTATGACTGGTGCTAATCCTAAATGTATGGTAGCAATTTTGGAGGGCTTAGGTGTTGACGCTTTAGGCCTTAACTGCTCACTTGGTCCTGAACAGATGAAAAAAATCGTTCCTATGCTCACAAAAGAAGCAAGTATCCCTGTAATTGTCAATCCTAATGCTGGACTTCCGAGAAGCGAAAACGGCAAAACTGTTTATGATGTTGATGCTGATGAATTTTCGGATATTATGGTTGAGATTGCAGAAAGCGGTGCAAGAATTTTAGGTGGCTGTTGCGGAACTACTCCAGAATTTATCCGCAAAACTATTGAAAAAACTAAATCCTTAAAACCACAACCTATTGTTCTCAAAAATACCACCCTTGTTTCTTCATATACTCACGCAGTTGAGATTGGCCCATCTCCTATACTTATCGGTGAAAGAATAAATCCAACGGGTAAATCTAAATTTAAGGAAGCACTTCGTCAAAATAATATGGACTACATTCTCAATGAGGGAATCGCACAACAAGAAAAAGGCGTACAAATTCTTGATGTTAATGTTGGTCTGCCAGAAATTGATGAAGTCGAAATGATTAAAAATGCCGTATTCGAGCTTCAAAGCGTTATCGACTTGCCACTTCAGATTGATACAGTCGATATTGAAGCTATGGAACAGTCCATGAGATTATATAACGGTAAACCGCTTGTCAATTCTGTAAACGGCAAAGAAAAGAATATGAAAGATGTTTTCCCACTTATCAAAAAATATGGTGGCACGCTTATTGCTCTTACGATTGATGAAGATGGTATTCCTGAAACTGTTGAAGGCAGAATAAAGATTGCAGAAAAAATCATAAAAACTGCCAAAGAATACGGTATAGATAAAAAAGACATTGTTGTTGACCCTCTTGCAATGACAATTTCAAGCGATACAAACAGTGCTAATATAACCCTTGAAACAGTCAAGAGATTAAGCAATATGGGAATAAAGACAAGTCTTGGTGTTTCAAATATTTCTTTTGGCTTGCCTAATAGAGAGTTTGTAACATCAACCTTCTTTGCAATGGCTTTGCAGAATGGTCTTAACTGTGCAATTATGAATCCATATTCGCAAGAAATGATGAAAGTATATTATTGCTTTAACGCTCTTACTAATCGTGATGATAACTGCACTGATTATATCAACTTCTGCTCTACTGTTGTTACTCAGACAGTAACCACTACCTCTGCAACAGGCACAAAGCTTGAAAGCAACGATGATGAACCACTTAAAAAAGCCATCATCAAGGGATTAAAGGAACAAGCCGCTGCCATAACTGCTGAAATGCTCAAAACAGTTTCACCGCTCGACTTGATTGATACACAAATTATTCCAGCACTTGATATTGTTGGAAAGGGCTTTGAGGAAAAGACCGTATTTTTGCCACAGTTACTTATGAGTGCGGAAGCATCAAAGTCAAGCTTTGATGTTGTTAAAGCATCTATGGCAAGCAATGGCGAGGCTTCTAAGGGAAGAATTATCCTCGCAACTGTCAAGGGAGATATTCACGATATAGGCAAAAATATAGTAAAAGTACTTTTAGAGAACTATGGTTATGAAGTAATCGACCTCGGAAAAGATGTTCCGCCTGAATTAGTTTGTGAAACAGCAATCAAAGAAGAAATCGACCTTGTAGGACTTAGTGCATTGATGACTACTACTGTTCCAAGTATGGAAGAAACTATAAAGCAACTTCGTGAGAAACGCCCTCAGTGCAAGGTTGTTGTCGGTGGTGCTGTTTTAACACAAGAATATGCAGATATGATTGGTGCTGACTACTACGCAAAGGACGCTATGGAAACTGTAAGATATGCAGAGCATTTCTTTGGTGTAGAATAATCAAATTTTAATATTTATAAGCAAAATGGACGAGCATTTAGCCCGTCCATTTTTATATAGCTTAAATCTTAATTAAAGTGTTAGTATCTATACTAAAATACCTATTATCCTCAAACGAAAGGATATTTCCAGCAAGAACATTTGAGCAATCATACACACTTTTCATATCGTGTACTGCAATATTATTTTGCACAAGCGGTTTACTTTCTATAATTTCTACATTTTCATCTCGACTATAAAGCAAACGATTAGTTGTTTTATAAATTTCTCCCTTATGATTTTCGTCTGTACGAATAAACTCCGATTTGCTTGCTATTGTATTAGTACCACAAGCGATAATATTAAAATCTTGTTCATGGTATGATATTAAATTGTAGTCATAAGTATTCGGCAAAGTACGATTATAACCACCGAATAAAATTGCTATTGCATTATCGTTTGAAATTAACATAAAGTTAAATGTTCTTGTTATAACTGCCGAAATTGTACTATATGTGCTAAGAGCTAAATCTGCGGAAGTATATGGCACTCCGTTGACTATTCTGCATATTCCGTATCTATTCGTTGCAGCGTTGATAGCATAGCCCATTATAAGCTTTATCTTATAGCAGTTATTCACATTAAAAATTATAGTAATGATATGAGATGAATCTTCATTAGCAAACTCTGCGTCAATATCTGTTTCGCAAGTAATTCTGCCGTCTGCTGATGTTAATTCATTCGCAAATGCTTTGATAAAATCCTTTTCTGTGCCGTTTATGCTTACCGTTTTATTTACATAACTCATTAAACCATCTCCTCATATTCCTCATATTCCTCTGCGAGAGGATAAATTATTTCGACCTGATGAGTATTAAGCCATGCTGCAACACTTGCCCTGTCCTCATTGCAAGTCCCTGTCGGCAGGACAATATAAAGTGCCTGCGAGCTGTTTATATATATTTCTGTGTCCGAAACTGCTGTTAAAGCTGTCTGTGTGCTTACAGACAAACGATTACAATACGCATTTGTTGCTCGTGAAGCAATAGCTTTATCGAATGTTGTTTTTGTATAGCCAATAGCGAAATATCCATCTGCAACTCTTGAATCGTCGCTTGGAATTATCGCTGTAATCGGGGTACTGCCGTCAACGATGAAGTGCCCGCACCTGCGTGTTATTGTTACAGTGCCGTTGGTCGCTGTCAGACTATCATAGACAGTGCCATCAGGCAGGCTATAAAGTGTTGTATTATTAATATGTAAGCCTGTGAGGACTGACGGATTATCAAGTGACTTATTACCGACTATGCTCTCTGTTGTCTTGCCGATTAACTCGCTTGGCGTGTTGTAGTAGATTATCGGTAGTGCCCTCGTTTTGATTTTTTGTATAAGATAGCCCGACAGCAATTCTATTGTTCTGTGGTCGCTTTTCCCACTTCCGCTCGGCTTCGAAAGCTTGCCAAACAAACTCTGCTTTTGAGTTATTTGTCCTTTAAGTTTCATCATTGTGCAGCCTCCTTTGCTGTAACAGCAGGCAAAATTACACATTTGCTGCACGGAATAATCATATAAAAGTTGCCGTCTGATGTCTGTAAACCAACATCAAACCTGTATTCGGGACTTGGATTTAGGTCAGAAGTGTCCTCAGGAGCAAAATTTATAACATAAGAATCACCATATAATGCTTCGCTACTAACTTCCTTTTTAACATCATAATCTGTATTTTGCGGATTACGCTTTATACCTAATCTGAGAACCTCTCCGCTTTGTAGCTTGTATATATTACTGTCATCGTCCGTAATAGTAATTGCAATGCTCTGCGTTACTCCCCGTATCAATTTAAGCATTATTCCCACCCCCAATATTTTATGGTTTCACCTGTTGACGTTGTATAAGTCATAGCTTTTATTTCACAGCCATCAACTGTAATCGTTTCATTGTCTAAATCAATTACAATTCTGCCGTTCTTACTCCTCAGCACACCGTTCACCGCACTTGCTGATATTTTGCCGTTAATATCAATAAGTTTTTTATACAAGCCAAGATACCCGTTTTCCGATATTGATAATCCGTCTTTGCCGAGTTTTAATACATTGCTGTCAGAAGTGTTAATATCATCGCTGTTCATTGCAAGCAATTCACAAGGTTTATTGTTTGCTCCTGCTCTAATCTGAACATAGCCACCTTTTGCACCTACAAGGGTTGACGCAGTGTTATATGACGCACAGGCGGCTCTTGTGCTTTCACTCTTTGACGATGTTTTTGCCTGATTTTGTATTTTATTAAGCAATTTTGTTCTTGTTTCACCGATAACAAGTGATAATTTTTTGTCCGCCGCAGAAACTGTCTTTGTTGCTTCTTCAATCTTTGCCGTCCAAGTCTGCCCAGTCACACTGTCTTTAACTGTAATATAGTCGCCAAGATTATATTTTGTACCAAAATCATCTATTGCCCGCACATCTACTTCATAGCTATTGTTAGATATGTTTCCCGACGTTTGGTTCAATGCATAATCTTCAATATCTGCGACTGTATCGACAGATACGTCTATAGCGATTTCTTTCCGTTTTATGCCTGACGGGACATCATAATCACGATATACAACCCTTGTGACATCTGTGCCTGTGGCGTATATTGCATTGACAAGATTTTCGTTTCCTCTCTCATATTCTTCCGAAAATAAATTTCCTCTTTTTCTTGAGAATATCACAGGCTCGTGTACAGACTGCTCTATCGACCTGTCTATACCTCTAAGCATATTAAAAATAAAATTATTACTTTCAAAATCTCCAACGATTTCATAACCTACCATAGCATTCCTGCATAAATCGGAAACAACCTCAGAAAGCGGTTGAAGCCTTGCTAAATAACTATCATTTTCTTTTCCCTGAACTCGTTGACCTACAACAAGCCGAGGCATTTTTCTCTCATTGTCCTCCGTTTCCGTTGCGTTTCGTAACAAATAGTGTACAACACAACTGTCTGTTGTACCTTGCATAGGGTCATAATCATCATAAATACCTCTTATACTCTTAACTCCTACCGTGGTTATACGCATATCAAGAAACCCGTTGAGGTCTGTGCCTGTTACGGTAATACGCTCACCGCTTCTCTTAATATTGCTTACTAGCAGCCAATCGTTGTCAATATACAAGATATTGTCCTCAATTATTTTTTCAATATTTTGCTTTGTAACAGGCAGTACAAGCGTGAAATTACCTGTTCCTACAAACTTCTTTGTATATGTGTACGAAATAATTCTGTCAGTCTGAAATAAAAATTCGTTCTGAAATGTATTCGATTGTGTCGGATATGAAAAAACTTTCAAAAGCAATTACATCACCCCCAACAATATGTTACTGTATTTAATCGTTGCATTAAGATTAGATAGAAGCTCATTTTTCCCGTGTTTTAGGCAAAAATCTTCTATGTCGCAAGTTATATCAATAAAGCGTGATACATCTCTCCCGTCGGGTGTTTTCAGTTTGAAATTCAAAACATCAAGTATAACTTTTCCGCCTCCGAATTTTATCAATCTGATTTCTTTATTCGTAGTTTTATTTGCAAGTGTGAAATTTGCGTTAAAATCCGGAATAGTAATCATAAGTTCTCTGTTATCAATAAACGATGGTGAGTTAACAATTATTGACGTATCTGCGGGCAATTCGATTTCGTTTACTCTTGTACTTTTGAAGTACGGATAATCACAAACTAAGTCAACCGTAAAACGATATATCCAGGGGACCTTGCTGTTATCATACTTCGGACTTTCCTGAGGATAGCAGTTAATTTCATAGTTTCCGAAATCTGTTTCAATCTCAAGAGTACCGTTCGACAACGGGTTGAAGCACTCTGTAATTTCTGATAATATTTGTTTTTTGAACATTCTCATATCATCGGAAGAAAACATAACCGCCAATTCACATATAACCGTCCTGCTACCAAGGGTTTTACTTGTAGTTACCTGTCCCAAACGATTTGGAATTATGTCTGTTGTAAATACACCAGAAATACTTGTTGCGTTAATTTTTTCAAGATAATACGGTGCTTTGTCACCAAATTTAAACATAAGTCCGTTTTCTGAACAGTATTTTATCTTTTTTCGCATTTCATCACTCCTTTGGATATAAAAATTGAACAGTTTATTACCATACTCATGGCATGAAAAAAGCACCCTCAAACGAGAGTGCGTATCAAATACGGATACAAAAACTACTGCAACATCAAAAAATTACATTTTATGATTTTTATTTACTGTAAATCGCATTAAGCAGTTTATCAAGCATTTGCTGATTACTGAGAGCGTTTGAAACAATCTGTATATTCCTTGTATCGGAATTATTATTAACTATATAAGAATTTGTCTTTGCGCCCTCTTTCAGCGAATCGAAATAGTCCGCCGCACTGTTCGCCGCTTTTTGCAAAGCTGTTACCATCGCATCACTGCTGCTCTTGTAGGAATCATATCCATTTTGTAAGCTATCTTTTTTATCAGACGCACGCCTTTGCCACCATATTTCAGATTGTTCATTTAATAAATCCTGCCGTTTACGCTCAAGCTCTCTGCGGCTCAATTCGTCCAATTGTGAATACCGCAGCTGTGCATTAACCTCATTCAGTTCTTTTTGTGAGTCCCTATCTTCATTCAGCCTCTTTCTCGCTTCAATTTCCGCGTCTATTGCGGCGATGGCTTTATCCTTTGCCTTTTCTCTCGCCGCAGTTTCTTCTTCAATCTTTGCGATACGCTTATCAATGAGTTTGTTATATGCCGCTTCGGCAAGCTCGTATTTCTTTATGCGCTCGTCCTCGGCTTTTTGTGCAGCTTTTTCGGCGGCAGAGGTATCACTGCTACTTGATTTACTTGATTTATTTGAATTGTTGCTTTTTTTGCTTGAACCGCCAAAAAAATCTCGATAACTTGTTGTTGCTGTTATTGCTGAACCTATGAATTTATCTACTATACTTTCAGCCGTTTTATATTGCCATGAATTCTTGTTAACACTTCCGTTTTTTAATAAATCCTCGACATCTATCGGTTTAAATTCCCCTGTGTTCATTTCCGTAGGACCCTGGATTTTTGATGCAGTTTCTGTAACCATAGCTTCTTTCGCATCTTGCAAATTTTTAAAATTATGCAAATCAATACCATACTGTTCTTTTGCCTTATTCACAAAATCCGCATTTGCATTTATCAATTCATTATAGAAAGTATTACTTTTTCCGGCTTTTTGAGTGATAACACTTATATATGATGTCAAATCATCTTGATAAGTGTTTTTCATTGATTTAATCAATGTTTTAGCGTCAGTAAGACCGAGCATATACTTATAAACTTCATTCTCCAAATCTGGGTACTTATCTATGATAGTTTGAAGTGTAGAAGCTGTAAGCTTTCCGTTTTCCTTGTACTCCTTTTCTGCATTCGTCACGGCGGTAGTTTTCGATGCCATCTCTGACATTTTGTCGGACAGGGTTTTGACACTCTCGGCAGCGTTATCGGTCTTTGAGGTAAGTTTACTTGTACTGTCCGTCAAGTCATCGGTTTCGCCTGAAAGGTTGCTGTATTCGCCGTACAAGTCCTTTATTACGCCCTCGTATTTGTTTATGGTGCCGGTTACTTCTTTGTATTGCCCGTTGAGGTTTTCCCATGTTTCATATAGCCTTGTCAGCTTACCATAGTCATAGCCTGCATCCTCTGTTATATATCGGTTTTCGCTGTCCTTTAATTCTTCTATTAAAGTTTCACGATTTGCGGATTTCAGAAAGTTACTTCCATTAGTGTTATTGCTATCGTTTATGCTTCGTATAATCTCTTTTGCATAATCCGTGTAAGCCTTTCGAGCTGCCAGTACATCGTCTGAGGTAAGCTCATTATCACGCACGTTATACGCTTCTTTGAGTATATCCTGAGCGTTTTCGAGTTTGATTTTCGCCCTAAGTCTTTCGATATATTCGTCAATATTTTTGCTAATGTCTTGGTATGCTCCGCTTTGGTCTTTCAATGCGCTTGTTGTCGTACCAAGAGATTTAGCTAAATCTGCCGCAACATTGTCAAGTTCTCTCTTCTCTGAGGCGGTCAAATTTACCTTTTTTCTCAGCTCGTCATAGTGTTCCTTTAGCGCTTCAAGCACAGAAATTTCGGTTTCGGAGGACGCTTCTTTATCGTCAGCGGCGGTTTTTGCGTCCTCTATTGCCTGCGTATAGTCCTCTATTTCGGCGGTTGCGTCCTCCGTTGCAGACTTTGAGGCGTTCATCGCAGTTGTTCCCGCAGTGATTGCGCCGACCAAACCTAAAATAACGCTTGCCACGGCGACATACGGGTTAGCGGAAACTGCGGCATTGTTGGCTATTTGCGCTGTGGTTGCCGTCTCGGTAGCCTTTGTTAATAGTTTAAAGCTATTGATTAAAACGGCTATGAAATTTCCCGCTGCAGTCGCCGCCTTAAACGTGATAAAGCCACCCGTCAGCCCCGCAAGTGCAGATGTCACCTCAGGTAAGTGTTCTGACACCCATGAAATGATGTTTTTTATATTAGGAGTTACATCTTCAACAATAGGCTGTAAAATATCTACTTCAAATTGTCTACCAAGAGCCTCAATCTGACTGCCAGCATCATTGTACTGTATATCATTGATTTCCTGCATTGTACCAGCAACATCTTTGTATGTATCATTGACATTATTAAGGGCTTCGATGACTTTCATTGAATTATCTTCACCGAGTGCAGACCAACTGTTAGAAGCTGTCGCAAGTTTATCGGCAAGGTTTGAACTTTCGTTCAAGTCGTTAATCATCGAATCAAAAACATCTTTTTGTGTTGCCTTACCGTTTTTGAAGCTCTCGAAAATTGTCGCTGTCTTGTCCGAGAAGCTGTCAATGTTCTCCGAAAGCCTACCATCGGTAATAGAAATAGCAATTTCTTTAACAACATCGTTTACTTTATCAAGAGTGTATGCACCGCTGTCAACGCCGTTTTGTAGAATTGAGAACATTTCCTCGGCTGAAAATCCCGCCTGCGCCCAAATCTGCGTGTACTCCGCTAAGTTGTCGGTCAGCTCGTGCGACTTGTCAAGCCCGTTCTGCGAGCCTGTGGCGATTAGGTCAAAGGCTTCGTCCGCAGTCGTTCCCATACTTGTCATTAAAGCGTTTACGCCGCGCAGATTTTCCTCAAAGTCAGAGCCGAAAGTATTGCTTAGAGCTATTGCCTTTTCGGTTATGCTTTTGATTTTTTCAGGGTTGCTTTCGTTAATATTTTGTACGACAAGTCCGAGCTTATCCGCAACATCTTGTAAATCATCACCATAACCCGCCTTGTAAATGTCGTACATTTCGTCTTTAAGCTCGCCCACGGCTTCGGCGCTCATGCCTGTTTTTGCCTGCAAGCTGTTCAAAGCTTGCTCTGAAGATACAGCCATTTCCTTGAACTTGTCAATTGCAACATTCAAAGCGTCCGAAACAAGATTCGAAATAGCGCCTTTCAGAACAGTGAAACCCTCGCTTGACTTTCCGAGAGAATCGCCTAAATCCTTTAATTCATCGGTCACGGCTTTCATTTCCGTTTTCAATGTTGCTTGAGTTGCTTTCAAGGTCGCAACTTGGTCTTTGTTCTCTTTAATTTTTTCGGTTGCCTTGGCGTATTGTTCTTTTTGCGTTTCAAGCGTTTTTTGGGTCTCCTTAAGCTCCTGTTTCAGCTTGTCATATGCCTGTCGCTGTTCGTCCGTCACATCGGAGGATTCAGACATCGCCTTTTTAAGCTCGTCAAGCTTTTCTTTCTGTTCTTTCTCGGTTTCCTTTGTTGATTTTATAGACTTTTGAAGTTCTGTTTGTTCTTTCTCAAGCTCTTTGATTTCCTTATTTGTTGCCTTTATTGCGTCTTGATTTTGGATAAAGGACTTGTTGAGTTCAATAAGCTTTGATTTTACCTTTTCGATTCCTTCGGCAAAGGAACTTGTATCCGCTCCAAGTTTTGCTGTCATATCTCTTATTGCCATTATACCCCCACCTTTCAAGCATAAAATAGAGCAGCTTAATGCCTTGCTTAGGGCATAGAAAAAGCGCACACCATTTTCTGATGTACGCTTGAATATTAAGTTTTAACTGTTATTTATCGAAGAATAATGACATTGCCATTACTACAATCCCAAAAAGCCTTGCTTCTTGGTCATAGTTTATGTCAGGGTTAGCGTTTTCTCTTAGCTGTCCTGCCATAATGCGACCGAGATTTTCAGTAATCATAAATTGTCTTTCAAGCAATGGCATAGTTGGGTCTGTGAATATTTTATATTCGTCGCTATCAGTTTTACGCAAAATACAGCTTTCATTAGTGATCCCATTTTCACCGCATTTAAGTATTTTCGCCGCATCTTCTGTCAACTGGTATCTCTTTATATTGTAATGCTTGCAGAAAGTATCATAGATACGATGAACGGTAGATATTTTAGGCTCTTCCTTAACCTCAAAGCACTTAGGTGTGTCAATTTGTACGCCATAAGCTCTGCAAAACTTTATGAAGCCCTCACGAGTTATGATATTCAAACAATTAATGAATTTCACAATCCTCGGATTTTCTAATTTAAAATTCCTTAAATTAGTATTAGTAAGCTGATAGTAATCCTTGCCATGCTCGGCTTTATGCTTCATGTAGTAGTCAACCATTGTAGCACTAACACCTGTCAGCTTTTCGACATCAAGAGCCGTCAGCACCGGCACACCGTTATAAGTCTTATCGAAGTATTCATAAGGCTTAGTTGGCTTTGGCTCGTGCTTCATTGTGTAAGTGCCTTCGTGGTTCAATGCTGGAAGCACTTCATTTGTCAGCCATTTACGGAATACTCTACACTTATCTGTACGGGTTTCAAGCATAAGGTCGTAGAGCTGTTCTTCTGTGATGAACGGTTGTGCATTGCGTACAACTGGCTTAATTTCGGCATTTTTGGCATTTTTATCAATTCTATCTTTAGCAGGATATTTTTTACCTTTTGCAATTCTAAATTGCCCTAAAGCCATTCCTATAGAGTAAAGTTCAAAGTACCATATGCCATTAATCTGAATCATCTGAATGTCGCTGTTTTCAAATTTCATTAGTTTTTTCATAATAGATTTCCTTTCTGTTTAGATTGACAGAAAACAAAATCTATAGTAAAATATTTATAGATAGAGTAATCTGTCGGTTTATAAATACACTCTGTATGTCCGCCAAGATATAAGCAGGGTGTATTTATTTTTGCTCAAAAAGCAGATATATACCTCGACGAATTGCTTCACCTTTAGATATGTTATTTTCTTTACAGTATTTTTGCAGTTTCATCTCTGTTTCAACATCAAGTCTAATACTGTAACGAATATCTTTTGGCTTATCCACTTTTGGTCTTCCTGTGCGTGGTGACATTCATTTCACCTCTTTTCTTTTTGTCACACCTTTATTATAATTTATGTGTGGCATAAAGTCAAGAGGCTTTTTCAATTTTTTTTAAGAAAAAAGCACCCTCAAGCGAGAGTGCTTAGAATTAGTTTTCTTATAAATATTCTGTTGGAATATCAAGTGTGGTGTCATCCATAAATGTAACCTTTACATCAGTAATTTTAGCATACTTTATCGTAGAGTTATACCAAAAACAATCTAAGTAAATATCTCCTGTACTACATCCAGGTTCCAGTGGTCCAGTATATTGACCACCTCTGGATGTTTCTCCTCTGATTTCACAATATACAGGGTCATTAACAGCATTATAAGCAACAGCTGTTAAATATATATACTTTATAGTCTTGCTTGATACATTTGTAAAGTTGATATGTAAATCAACGCCGCCTGCCGAATTAGGCTCACTTGTATAAACATTTGATAAACGAACTGCATTCTTTTTTAGATTTTCTTCTTGAGCTCGAGATTGTTCTGCTAATCTTGATTCTTCAGCTCTCTTTGATTCTTCTGCAAGTCTTGATTCTTCAGCTAAGCGTGAAGCTTCTTTTTTAGATATTACATTGACAATTATTTTATCTGTTTTTAGCTTACCATCTTTAGTTTGTGCATAAACTGCGGCTGTACCTGCTGATAAACCATCAATTCTATACCAAACTTCATCCCCTTTGCCTTTATCTAATTTTATAGTCGCTACCTTAGAATTAGTAGTAACAAATTCAATCTCATTGCTATAATCATCACATTCAGAGCCTTGTACTAAAATAAAATTGCATTTGTAAGACCCTTCATCCATTTTTATTTTAGTATTTTTTGAATCATTTAATTTTACACTTGTTATTTTTATTTCTGACTTGCTACTTTCTTCTTTTGAAAATTCATCTTTAGAACTTTCTACAATAACCTTAGACGCAACAGAACTCTCACTTAAGCTGCTTGGACTACTTGGACTACTTGGAACTTCTGAACTACTTGAAGCACTTGTTCCAGAACCGCACCCAGTGCAAACCGACAATGCCAACAAAGCCACTAAAATCGTTGAAATTGTTCTCTTTTTCATAAAATACACCTCTTATTTGCTATTTTATAGATATTATACACCAAAATATTACAAATGTAAAGAATGTTTTTATATTTTAATAAAAATCATCAATCATCATCAAAAATATTCACCTCAAGCGGAGCTTCCTTTAAGCCCTTGACAATCAAATAATCGTCTATGCGCTTGTAAATTTCGCCGAGTGTGCTTGTCCAAAATTCCGAGTTCGGGCGGCGCAAAACGTCACAATACAAGGCTCTTATTTGCCCGTAATCTGTTTCATGCCGCCCCTCGTCAAAATCCTCGCTTTCAGCTCCGTAAACGGGTTCGGGAAAGCTGGCGGTCAGCGCACGCATAAGCTCAACCTTGACCGCAAGCAGGTCGTCAATTTCAATTTTCCTGCCAAGCTCGTCAAGCGTTGGTTTTATTCCCGCCCAGTCACGATTGATAACGGCTTTTTTGTTTTCGGGCAAATCAACGATTCCCGCCCTCACAAGCTGCAAAATATCCTCTATGCTCCAGTCCTGCGGACGTATCAAGAGCATATCCTCAAGTGGCTTATAGCACTGCTCCAAGCAAAGACGGCTGTTCAGCGAGTACCGAACTCGGTACTCTGCGCCGCCGATGTGAAGCATATAACTTTTACGCTCCAAATCATTCAGCATTTATATTCCTCCTTGCTGGGGTTGTCGCCCCAAACCTTGCCCAAAGGCAGAGCCTTTGGAAACCGCAAGAAAACTTTTGTGTACTTCGTATTCCTTGACGATAGTTTATTCTCCGCTTGACGCAGTGGTTTCTCCGTGATATTCGGCATTTGTGAACCATTTGCTTATCAGCTCGGTGTCTGCTGTCGGGTCAACATCACGGCGAACATATTTGAATACGCCTGTATCGGGGTCGGGAGTATATGTGCCACTGAGGGTCTTTGTACTCCAAGAAATTCCGCTCTTTGTGACCTGCTGTTCCTGCTCCTGCCCAGGCGCAAAAAGTACTCTGACGTACTTTGTAAGCTTGAGCTTGCCGTTATGCTGACGGCTCTGATACGCAACCATTGTATAATTGCATACATCTGTTTTAGACACAATATTTGTGCCGTTCTCGTCTGTTTCGCCGAAGAAAAGCACCCTGTCGGCGGCGGTCAAATCCGTAAGCCCAAGTTCAAGCGTACCGCCCATATTTGCGCTGTAGCTCGCCACAGCTTCTCCATCGCCGTATAAATCATCTGATACGGTGGTTGGGTTGTCCGATACCGTCATAAGCCTTTTGACGAGTGAAACCGCATTGCCGTAAGTAGTGCTTTCCTCGCCCTCGGTTCTTTTCCAAACCGTGAGATTCTCAATATTTGTTACTGTTTTTACGTCATTCTTTGACATAACTTATTCCTCGCTTTCTAATTCTATCGAATAATCATATATTATGTGTCGCTGTTGAGGTTCGTCAGCTCCGAAAGACGGAGTTTGCGAACCAACGTACTGAAAGCCACCCTCAAGCAGAGCTTCACGCACAGCTTTTTCAAGCTGTCGGCATTCCGAAAACTGCATAACATCACAGAAAAAGTGCAGGCTCACGGTATATTTTTGTGTTAAAAAATCCCCGTCACCGTAAAGTGAGGGGGATTCCCACGTTGAATAAACCATATAGAGTGGTGGCTCATCATCTCCGAAGTTCGGCATACCGCAATAAAACGGTATATCAAATTGTGTTAGTATTTCATCGATTAAGCTATAAATCATTGTTAATCTCCCAAGTTGTCAACAATATCATTAAAAGCCTTGTCAACCTTCTCTGAAGCACTTTCAATTTTATTGTCAAAGCCCCTGCGAATGTGCGAAAATTCTTCTATTCTGCCGTTTCGTTCTTTGATTTCTTTTATACCGTCACGAGTTTTTCGTTTGCGGTATATATACCCTCGATTTTTAGATTTACCAGGTCTGCCAAACTCAAAGACTACTCCATAAAGCCATTTTTTTACATCTTCATCGCCTGTATAACCAATCCTATAATATTGTTTTCCTTTGGTGGTTTTTTCAGCTTTACTGTGTATGTATCGGCTTAGATTATGCGACTTCTGGGAGATAATCCGTTTTTGTTCCTGTTCAATCATCTTTGCACCTTTCTCAAGTGCTTCCCCGACATCTGCATTAAGTCTATCGCCGCATTTATCCAAAGCGTTTACAAAGCTGTCAATATCAGGTGGAGTAAGACTAAAAAATTCTCCCATTTTATCACACTCTCGAAACTGTCAGCTTAACAAATAATTCGTTTATTGAGGTTGTCACACTCTCGATTTTGTAACGAATTTCATTAATGCTGATATGTGTATAATTTCTTGAATATTCTGAACGATATAGATGTACTGATAAATCAGCCTTAATTCCTATGCTTTCAGCCTTTGTTTTAGTTGTCATACTTGGCAAACTTACACAGCCCCATACTGTGCGACTATTGACAGTTTTTGGTTCAGGATTACTGCCATAGCCTTGCTTGCGTTCTTCAAGTGTTACTCTATCCTTAAACACTATCGCTTGCATATTTTTTCACCTCGCAAAAAAATTTTTACAAAAAATTTTTACAGTGCATATGGAGAATATTCTCAACAGCAGGATTCGGCTTATCATTGCCTGAACCGCTGAATCTAAACAAAAAATAATCGTTAGCCAACATCATAATAGCCAACGATACATCTTCAAATTCTTCAAGTTCTTCCAAAGTACAGCCAGTAAATCCAACTGCATACGCCTTAGCAGAAGCAAGACAAGCGGTTAAAATTTCGTTGCTGTCATTACTGCTTATTCCGCAGTATTCTTTTACACTGTCAATCGTAATTTCGCTTATTTTCACGCTTCATCATCCCTTATCCCTTAAGGACCTAATGTTCCTTTGCAGACAAGCTTTGCAATCTTCTGAGCGTTCTCAATCTTTGCATCCATCTCAAGCCAACAATCAATACCGATTGCGTGTTGTGTACTGAACTTTTCTGTATAAACATTAAACTGTGAATTTTCAGAAATCTTAACTGCAAGTCCGCTCATATCGCCGTAGAAAATTGCCGTCTTGCCCGCAGCCATATCAGGCATATTGTCAGATATATAAACAGGCTTACCAAGAAGTGTGTATCTTGCGGGAGCGGTAAAGTCACGCTGCAAGAGAAAATTGCCGTCACCATCTTTTAATTTGCGGATTTTTGTGCGTGTACTCTTTGCCATAATCCAAACTGCACCATTTTGATAAACATCTGGTATGCTTTCTTGCAAATCGATAAGTTCATCGGCGGTAATAGCTGTGGCAGAAGCAGCCGTAACAGACTGGGTAACACCGCTCAAGCCCTCAATTTTTCCTGTTGTACCATTAAGGAGCTGATTTTCAATCCATTGTGAAATATTGACTGCCATATGCTGAATTGTGTAGGAAACTACATCAAATTTAGCGTTATTGATAAGCGATTTTGAGATTTTACAAAGAGTAGCCGCAAGAAATCCTGTCAATGAGATTGACTTAAAACTTGCCGAAGTGCTTTCAAGCTCTGTAAATTCAGTCGCATAGGCCATTTTATTGTCGCTTGTAGCTGTGTCGATATACGGAATTGTAAGGGTACCACCCATTGTGTACTTTGTTGCAAGTTCAAAAATTGGGCAAATTTCCTTTACCTTGTCGATAATCTTATTTGCAATAGTTGTCGGGATAATAGCTCCATTCGCACCGAATGTAAGGTTCGTGTCGGCACGGGTTTCAAGAGCTTTCGGATTGCGTATATAGCTTTCAAAGGCTCTTATTTCCGCTTCTTCAGTAGTTTCTTTTTGTTTCTTGCCGTCGTACTCGTTGATTTCGCATTCTCTTGTTTCCTGTGCTGCCGAAATTGTTGCATTAAGCCTTGTGATTTCAGACTTAATTTCATTGTAGCGGTTAAGTTCTGTTTCCTCAAACGCTCTGTTCTCTGTCTTTGCCTTGCTGATGAGAGTGTCTGCCTCATCAAGCAAAGCATTTTTCTTTTCGATTAGTGCTTTCATAATAAATTTACCTCTCTTTCAAAATTTCAATTTCTTTTTCATATACTTCAAAACTTATTTTAGGCGGTTCTCGGCTGTCAACTGTCTTAATTTCTTCAGCAATTCCTCTTGTTTCAAAAACATTTGATTCCTCGCCCCGAACCTCGACCGAAGTGCCAAAATATGCGGGTGTTTTATCGAGGATTGAAACCTCTTTCAAGTCAATATCTTCAAGCGTTCGCCTGTCAATCTCGCCCTCTTTGTCCCAGCTTTCACCCTCTGCGACAAAGCCGAACGACCAGCCCCGCAATTCGTTCCGCTGTGCCTTTTCGATAACCTCAGTATCGTTTATAACCGCTCTCGCATAAAGACCGATATTGTCCTCATAAAGTTCAAGGTTGCTTGTTGTATCTCCCAGCTTGCGACTGTGATTAAATCGAAGTTCTATTGGTGTACCTCGCTTAATTGCTCTGTCAAAAGTTCCTGCCTTAACCCTTTCAACAAAAGAACGAACCGCCGTTGCACCCTTACCTTTCGGCATGATTCTGCTATCACGCTCGACAGCATTCACATAGCCACTTATTACAGCTTCATTACTGCTTCTGATTTCAATTTGCAATGCTCTCACCTCACTTTTGGGCATAAAATAAAGCAGTTTTAAGCCATACTCAGGGCATAGAAAAAGCACTCTTTTTTAGAGTGCTTAGTTTATCTTAATAAACCTCTCTTCGATAAATTCTCGAAAATCCATTGTTTCACCTCCTTTCGGGCATAGAAAAACCGCTCTCGAGGGAGCGGTTAGGTTTAATCAAGTATCGGCGGTGGAAGTTCACCGTTTTGCCACCTTTTGCGGTATTCATTTTGGCTTAATTTGTTATTTCCCCCCGTATAATCAGGTTGTTCATATTGGAGTGGGTCGTCAAACCAACCACAGACTTGACACATCTCATAAGTGTTAGGTTCCGGAAAGCGATATTTTCCGCAGATAGGGCATAAATCGCTTCTATTATCTCTGTCATTCATCAGTTTCAATTCCTTCTTTTTTTTAATTCTTTATCATAATATTTTTTGCCGAAATCTGGTTTAAACATTGTGTAAACACCTCTGTGGAGCGGTCTGGTTTATTCCTCATCTTCGTCATCTTCGTCATCGTCCGTAAGTATCAATTCAGGCGGGTTGTCTAAATCTATGCCGTGAATATACGTTGTCGACCATTCTAATATGTCAGAAGTAGTTGCACTTGGATTACTCTTGATGAAATCTTTAATTTCATCGATTTTCTCGGGATAATCTCTTGCATCAAGCATAATGCTATGGACAAAGTCGGAATAAGTATCGCTGACATTTTCCAAAAGCTTCTTTAATTCTTCCATATCAATTTTTTTCCTTTCTTTCGGTAAATTCATAATCATCAAATCCGTAATTTTTAAATCTGTAAGTATAATACTTGTCTTTCCACAAGGTTGTATGTGCACAAGTTCTTTTCCCCTCATACTTGCTGTAATAATATGTGTTTATCTCGCTTACCACTTTTCTGTATTCCTTTTTTGAAAGCTTGACAGTACCTTTGCCTTTCCTACTCTTTGTACTGCCTTCATGCTCTATTATACCATTTTTTGAGGATTTATCAATACTTTTTTCTTGATTATTCTTACTTTGTTTATTTTTCTGCTTTTCAGACTTATGTGCCGAGCGTGGCTTTTTCCCTTTACCGAACTGTCCGTTGCTCTCTCGCCTTTGACCCTCCCAGCGTTCTTCCGTTTCAAACAAATCCCCATCTTTCATACTTTCTCCAAACATCGTTGTTTGGTTTGTGTTCGGAGTATAAATCGTGTTTGTTTTCGGGTCAAGCAGGACATCTTGCAAGCCTAAACGAATGAAATTAAATCCAAGTGGCTTCAAATCCTCCTTATATCTAACCTCATCAGTTTGTAAGAAATTATTTGCTAAACCTATTTGATATGCCTGATAGCGTTTAAGTATATCTCCCTTGAGAAGTTCCGTTGTATCAAAAGCAAAATAGTGTCTGTGCCTTTCGCTTTCTAAAAGCAAACCCTGATTCAAAGCTGTTTCAAAAGCCCTTATAACGGGCATTACAGCCGTTTTAATCGCCGCCGTGTACGCTTCGTCGTTCGCTGCGCCCGACACCACAGAGGGCGATAGATTAAAAATCTCGCACACATAGTCGTTATTTGACTTCTTGTTTTCGTTTAACTGCATTTCAACAGAGGTATTTGAAGATTCCTTGAAGTCTATGCCGTCATTCAGCACCATCATATTGTTCCCGTTGTTGCTGTAAAGCTTCTCCCAAGCCTTTGTCAGGCTTTTCATAGATTCTTTATCCATTTTTCGAGCAGATTTAAGAAAACCTTTTTTATTGCCGCCATTGGCGACAAGGTATTTTTCAAAAATCATAGAACGATAAATTACTGTCAGAAGCTCATTAGCCTCCTCAATAATTCCCACACCCGTTACACCGTCATTAGATTCTCGCAAAACTTTTATAATTTCATCATCACGAAACTTTTTATCATAAACAACAAAATCGGCTTTCTTGAAAATAGGGTCAGCATTTTTTATAACACTAACCATATTATTTTTTATGTATCTCAGAGAAACAAATTTATTTCGTTTGCGTTCAGGATAAATATAACCGGCTCCGAAAAGCAAAAAATCCCTTACAACTGCGTGTTTAAGCTGGTAAACATCGAGCAAGTCGCCTGTTGCGTCATTCAGAAGCTTTATTCTGTCATCGTCCTTTAATTCTTTTGTTTCCTCGCCGTCCTCTTGGTAAAGTTTAATCGGCAATTCTGCAACTTTATTTGCGATAAAACCAATACAAGCCGCCAAAGACGGAATATTCATTGCTTTATCCTCAGATATTCTTTCAGTGCCAAGCAAAGCTGCCCGCAGAGTATCGGATAATGACGCTTCTTCTAATGCTCGTTTTTCTCGTATTTTTTGAAATATTCCCAACTCTATCACCTCCGTTTATAAAATTAAAATTGCACTACCCAATCGCCGCCGCTCAGAACTTCAAACTCATTCAAAAGGTGAACTGCATTTATCAAAGCGACCACCATATCCACTTTACCGCTGGACTTCTTTTTATTTACATACTTGTTCTTGTTCGTGTCCTCAACGCATCTTGCATTTTGAAAATTGATTTCAAGGAGTTTATTTTCCTCGTACTGAAACTGCCCATCAAGGATTTTTTCCTGCAAAAGCTTTGTCGCAGGGTGAAGAATATATGATGTTTGTCTATTCTCAACGGTTAAATACTTTTCGTCCCACTTCTGCACAGATGACATAGCATTAAAGCGGTCGTATCCAATTCCGCAAACCTCAACATCATATTCCTTTTCAATACTAAAAACATATTGTTCTATGACTGCGTAATCGACCACATTATCGCCGCAGGCTATGCACTTTCCCGCTTCGATAAACTCCCGATAGTCAATCTTTTCCATACGATTCTTTGCTTCAATGCGCCCCTCGGGAACGAATGCCACGACATCGGCAAGAATATTTCCGTAATCATCTAACGATACCATTGCGACAGCGCAGTTGTCTGTGGTCTGTGCAAGGTCAACACCCAAATACACCCGCCGTCCGCTCCAGTCAATCTTATCGACCTTACATTTTTGTACATCTGCCACAGGAATATATGTTTCTGTTCCGATTCCTTGGTAGATGATATTGCAGTGCTTCGTGAGGAAGTTTTCACGCTTCAGGGGGCTTTCTATTGCCGCTGTCCGTTTTTTCTTGAGGTCGTCCATAATCTCAGGTACAACCAAAGCAAGCGGATTTCCGTGCATTAGAATTTTATCATCTGTTTCCCATTCTTTCGGATTATCGGGTTCATATAAAAGGGCAAATACTGTTTCATCTTCAATTATTCCGTCAAAAATTTTCTTTGCATAAGAAACTTCATCTTCAAACGGATTATTGATCGTCGGATACTTTGTACTGATGATACAGCCCAGTTTATTCAAAATTGTAAGCTGACCGCTTCGCATAGCTTCGATAGGATAGTTGCTTGTCATTGCCCCAACCTCGTCCGCAAGGAAAACGTTCGGCAGTCTTCCGTCAAGTCGTGATGTAGAAAAGTTGAGCGGGATATAGTCGTTCTGATTTATCAAGCAAAGTATATCATCTCTGCGAATCTTAAACTTTCCATCAAGTGCGGGACTGCTTTGAATAATCTCTCTGATTGCTGTTTGAACTTCTCTTGACAAAGAACCGTCAGGAGCAACAGAATAAAATTTTGAAAATTTCGGCTCGGTAAAAAACAGAATTATAAAAATAACAGCCACAAGGAAGGTTTTACCGTTCTTTCGGCAAATTTCCAAGATAGCTGTTTCGTATCGTCTATGTTTTTTATCTTTTTTGTAAACTGTACAAAGCACTGCAACAATCAAGAAAAACTGAAACTCTGCCAATGCTTCGTGTACCGTTTTCCCTGCTTTCAATCCTCTCGGCATTATAAGCAGTTTTAGAATACTGTCAATCAATTCAACCGTTTCCGAATTAACACAATACTTTTCTGATTTATTATCGGCGGTATCAAGAAAAATACTGCATTGCTTTTTAACATATCTCGGAGCGATAATTTCTCCCCAACAAACTTTTTGAGCATATAAATAGCTTTGATGTTTTTGAATTTTCACGAACTGTCAGCTCGCTTTAATATTTGCAAAAGCGGGTCGGAATTTTCTTTGGATTTCTGCAAATTCAGACTTCCGATTTTCGCTCTTGCCTGCGGTGACAAGCAAAGCTCGTTACAACAACGGAAAAATTCCTGTGTGTAGGCTTTTCTTGCAGAAACAGTATCTTTATCAATAATCAATCCTGAATCAAAATTAATTATTTCATCAATAGACTTTAGCCTGTCAATGGCTATCGCTGTTTGAGAGAGGATATATACATCAAGTTGCCCCAATATATCGGCGCCTTCGCTATCAAGCACACTTTTTATGTATTCAAAAATATCACGCTGACTTTCTGTAAGGTAAGACGGTGGCTCTAACCGGGAGTTTCCTTTCAAACGATTTTCCGTTTCTTCACGGAGCTGTATATCCTTTTTTGTATTGTGTCGGGTCTGGGTTTTTACTGATTTTGCAGGTCGTGCCATTTAAGACGCCTCCTTTCGGGCATAAAAATTGCACCCGTAAAGGGTGCGTATGTTAATACTAATTGCATAAAATAAACATTTTCCGCTATAATGCTTTTGCTCAATCAAATAGACGAAAATAACGGAGAAAATTTTGTTGCACAATACTGATTCCACGAAATACGAAGCTTCGGCTGCGGTCGGAGCTTCTATTTATTTTCACCGTCAAAAACAAGTGCTATTATTTGCTGTCTGAATTGTTGCTCACACAGATGGAGAACAGCTTGTATAACATCATAGCGGCAAGCTTCTGCCGGCAACTCATCACTTATCGCTTTTAAATCCGCTTTAACAGCTTTGTCTGTAATATCCTACGATACTTTAAGCACATAATCAAATTTTAACATTTTTATCTCCTCGTTTCTTCAAGCATATCGTTGAATAGCTCATTGGCGGTTTCGTAATCGTCTGCGAAGTATGAATCGCCATCTTCTGAAACGTGATTTTTGAAATCTTGCATATTCTCCGAATATTCCATTGCTATAATGCCGTCCTCGGAATCTCTGTCACTCATCGAAAATACATCCATAAGCAAGCCGTCATCAAGTGTGAAAACTGTTACTTCGTCAATCACTTCAAAGGGATAGAATATTTTGAATTTGCCGATTATAAGCTCTTTAAGCTCGTTTCGGCGTTCATTTGCATTTTTATTCTTTTGGCTTTCCGTCCATTTCATATCTGTGAACCCCCAATTTCCCATTAGCTATTTTCCAGTATTCGTCTCCGTGATGACTTCCCTTTGCCGGGTGATATTGAAAATAACCGTCGCCGCCGAATATCACCCTATAGCCTCCGCCTTCTTCAAATGGAATGCCTTTCAAGCTTGATTTACTCCCTAAAGATTTCACTTCATGCCCAAGCTCTTCAAGCATTGACTTCATGCTTTTAGGCGTATAAGCCGCCAAACCCTCGTGATTATCAATCATCGCAGAAACAATATCGTCCGATGTTCCTTTAGTGGCAAACGCATTTTTAATCGCTTCTGCTTTCTCTTTTATTTTAACATCTTTGTCGGATTTTTCAACACTTTCTTCGGAGCTGCCGGAAACTCCCGCCGTTCCTCCCGAGCCTTTTCCGCTCGGTCTGCTTCCCTCGAACCTGCCTGTTTTCGGGTCTTGAATATAATTATTGTCACGCTTTTCGGTCAGACCCAAGCGAAGCCTTAAAAGTTCTATTTCAAGCTCACAAAAGTACAACCTCAATTCAAGCGGCATTTCAGACATATTCGAGCCTTCTTTCAATCAAAAATCATATTTTGCTATAAAACCCTCTGCGCTTCGTTCTGAGCGTTTGCACTTTTTGGACGTGTAATTACTCTATCTTGGCTATAAAATGCCGTACAGCTTAATTCTGAATGTCTGAGGGCTATTTGACATAAAACTTCAAAATTTCATTTTGGGAAATGATTGTATTCTTGAGGGTGTCCGTAGGTGTCGGTAAAGACTTTTATACATCAGTCAACGGGCGGGGGGAGCAGTCCCCGCAAGACCTCGGCAGGAATTTCTCCGCTTTCCGCCATCTCGTGATGCAGAGAGCACAGCGTAATCAAGTTGTCATCGTCAAGCCGTTTATTGAAATCGACTGCAAGCGGGATAATATGATGTACCGAAAGTCCTACTGTGTTCAGTCTTTTTGTTGTCCCATTCAAGCCGTTTAAGCAAGCCAAGCATAGGTAGTTGTCACGCTGCTTAATGCTTTCACGCTTGTTTTGCCACAGTTTTGAGTTTCGGAAGTGATATATATCACCGTTTTCGTCTGTGATTTTGTGATTGTAGTATTTATATTTTTGTTTGAAATATTTTCGTTTGGGCTTATGCGGGCAGACTGCATTAAAATCGTGCAGCCGTCCGCAGTATTTACAAGATTTAAGCATGGGTTACTCTCCCTTCCACCACAAAAGCCGCCCCATTTGGAACGGCTTTTGCACAAATTTATTCAGGAGGTACAAAATGTACTCGTACTTGGGTCGGATAACGCTCCGACGGGCGGTATCGTATGTCAAAAAGAAAGAAGTACGCAAGTTGTTGGCGGTGGAGTGCTTAGCATAGTAGCTGCACACTCTCTCCCGCCCTCATCTCACAATATCATTTTAACACTCTTGTTTGTTTCATTCAATATCATTTGTTGCATTTAGTATCATCTTTTCAAAAACATCAAGTGCATATCCGTGCATTCGTGTTGTCTGTGTTTTGCTGTAATGTATAATCTCTGCTATTTGTTCAAAAGTCTTATTGTTTATATAGTAGTTGATAAGTATACTCTTAAACCTGTTGTCTTGCAACTGATTTATTTTTTCTCTTACTTCAGCTTTTAAATCAACAAGTCTATCTACTTCTTCATCAATTTTTGTTTTTAAATCTATGATTTTATCAATAGTCTTCTGCTGACCATCTACACAAGAACTTTTTACTTTTTCGCCAGGTTGTACAGATTTCAATGCACACATCTGTTCATCAAGCTGTGATTTCTCGATTAGCTTTGTGTCAATAAAACTATTAAGATTTTTTACTTGCATTAAGTATTCTTGAGCCGTCACATCATCACCTCTTTCTGCGTTTAGAATTAAGCTCTTTAGCTCTCGCCTCACGCTCATCATAATCTTCATTTGCAAAGTCTATGCCGATGTGCTCAGATAAAAGCCTGTCGAGATTAATCCAGTATGTTTCGTCAACATCTTTCATTTCATTGTTGCAAAAATTAATTATTTGGGATATACGCTTAGCACCAAAGCCGTACTGCACATGAAGTGCATAACATACAAGCTTTAAGATTCTACGCATATATGCTTGCTCAGATTGCTTAGCTATTTCCTCTGCAATCTTGATTTCTCTGTTTGTAACAACCCGTGCTTTCATTCTGATACCTCCATTTACCAATTAACCAATTTATCAATTTGTTCTTTTTGCTCATCTGATGTAAGTTTTGTCACGATTTATCGCTTTACCTCTGAATAATATTTCTCTCATTGTATACTCTCCTTGAATCCGTGCTCTTTGAGCCAAACCTTAGCTTTCGCTTTAACCTCTGGCGGTGCGTCTTCTATATTGCATATAGCCTTGAAGACCATTGCCCAGAAAACTGTTTCGCTCTTGGGCGGTGTAAGTCCTGTATATTTCTTCATAAACTTTCGGATTTTTTTTTCATCAAGACTAAATAGTGCCTCATTGCGTACCTTCACAAATTCCTTTATTCTTTCCTCTGTTTTTTTATCAAAGTCCATTTTAATCTCCTTTCCACACGAAGTTGCCGTTTCTCCAAATTTCGTGCATTTCTTTTTTTGTTATGCGTACTGGAGCAATCAAATCTTCTCCCCTGACGCCCCTATAATATCTCCTCTGTATGACATTATAAGATACCTCAACAATGCGGGACCATTCGCTCAAAGTGTGTGTTTCGCCATTTATTGCAAGTACTACATGCTCACATTTTACTGGTGCAATAAGCTCCGCACCAGTAATGCCTTTGCGTAATCTCGAGTGTATCGTGTTAGCGTTAACACCTGATATTTCTGACCACTCTTTGACGGTGCGTTCAACACCGTCAATAGAGATTGTCGCCCTTGACATCTTTGACATCTTTAACCTCTCCTTTGTAATCGCAAGCCAATCCTCCGCTGACACGCTCGCTAAATTTACACTTTTGGCAACAGCATACGCATATATGCTCACCAAACCTGCGATTTACCGCTGAGTGCGGGCATTTGCGAACAGATATTTGTGCGTATTCTCGATTGCATTTACTGCACTTGACGTAATATTTAGAATGGCAAATCTTCATCGTCACTCACTTCCAAATTATCACTTTTTGACATATGTGCAATCATTTCTTTTGTTTCTCCTGCATCAGCTTCGCCAAGCTCCGAAAATCGTTGATATTTACCATCAAATTCAAATTTAAGCTCTTTGGTCCTGCCAAATTTGTTTTTATCTAAGATAACATCTGTATCTTTTGCATCAATATCCTCGTTTGATTTATCATTAACATAATCCCTATGTAACAAAATGATATAATCGCTATCTTGCTCCAAACCTCCACTTTCCTTGAGTGCTGACATCGTTGGTTTTTCTTTTGCGTTGCGTGTCAGCTGGGATAATATCAATATTGAACAATTTGTTTTTTTAGCTGCTCTTTTAAGTTGTTGAGATATGTAATCAACTCTTTGTCGATTATCAACAAATATCTGCATTGATGTTACTATTTGTACAAAGTCGATAATCACAAAATCTGGCTTTTGCTGATAAATCATATTCGTAATATCTTCTACATCAGATAAATCGTCTATGATTTTTAAATTTTCATATTTATCAAGCATATCAATTACATCTGTAATTTCAACGCCATCGTGCTTGCCTGTTTTTGTGTAGTCCTCGTTAAGATAATCAGCCATTATCCTGTCATATATCATTCCCGCCGACATTTCCAGGCTAAAAAACAATGTTTTAATTTGCCTGTTGTGTGACGCAATGTTAATTGCAAAAGTAGTTTTACCTGTTGACGGTCTTGCTCCTATTGTTGCCACAGTGCCTTTGATAAAGCCACCGTTTAAAAGCTCGTCCATCAGTTTAAAACCTGTTGAGATTGTCTCGTATTTTTTGTTGTAGTTTTGCAAATACAAAACCGCATTGTCTTTAACGCCGCTCTCTTCTGGCTCAAATTTATCAGCTAATACTTTAATCGTTTGATACGATATATCATCACTTATAGCAAGCATATTAAACTCTGAGCGTATTTCTGCATCCCTAACGATTTTTTTAAAAGCGTTGAGCGTATCATCAAGCTGTTCGGCCATTAGCGTCGGCGTTAATGACGATTGCATAATAGATATAATCGCTTCTCTTGCTTCGCCGTCAAAGGCGGACAAATAAATACTTTCATCAGCGTTTGGATATTCCAAAAATATCTTTTTTAAGGCTTTAAAAGTTTTCTTCGCACTCTCATTCAAAAAATGCTTTTCGCTAAGAGTAAAAATCTTTCTACGATTATCTTCATCGAGAGCGACAGCAGAAGCAAGTATTTTAAATTCAATTTCCGTCTTCTTTTCTACTCTGTCCATTTTTCGATGTACTCCCCGTTAAGCAATCTTTTTTCAAATTCCGTTTGTTGCTTGCTGTCAGCTTTGCTATATCTCACAAACAGCTCTTCCCAATGTCTCGGAAATGGCGTCTTAGATTTTCTAAAAGCCGAGTGAAAGTCTGACGCTGTATAGTCATCAATACCCTGTGCTTTAGCAAACCTACGCACACTCCTAATTGGGATATGACCATAAACTAAATCCTTACCTTCGTCACCTTGGAAGCTTTGCACTATATGCCAGTCGATTAATTCATAGTCGAACGCCGTAGGCGGTTCGCCATCAGGCGAAACCGCAGAAGGCGGAGTTTCTTTTTTTATGGTACCCGTTTGCCCCGTAGGGGCAACGGGTACCTTCTTTTCTTTATTCAATATATCTTTAGATATATTATTATTGTTTGTCTCCGTCCTGTTATCCGTCCTGTTATCCGTCCTGTTATCCGTCCTGTTATCCGTCCTGTTATCCGTTTGACGGTCAACATAACCTTGAAATTTATCATAGTTAACAATGGTAATAATTCTATATTTGTTAGGCTTGACATCATCAAGTATTTCACCACTGGATTTTAATTTTTTAATACAGTTTAAAATACAGTTGTGATTCATTAACAGTTCGCTCTCTAATTTACTAATAGAAGTCAGATGTTGCCCTCTTTTCACCTTTATTCCTCTGACCATTTTGTCTTCATGGTTTGCAAGTAATATTAGTCCAATGAAAAAGTGAGTGACATATATATCGCCCCACCATTCCCACTCAAAAATACTACGATTGATAAGTACAAAATTAGGCTTAGGAGCTTGCTTATTCTGTTTTTTTCGCCTTGCCACCTATCTCACCTCTCAATCGTTTAACAAACCTCACAGCGTCCTCACGGCTCCGCATAACGATGTATTCAAAACCTAACGCTGTTACAACCTCTTCAAAATGCTTTTGAGCTTTGCTTTGCTTTCCTTTGTTAGTTTTAATCTCAATAAATATTGTCTTTCCGCCGTATGCAAAAAGCGTGAGGTCTGCTTCGCCCGGTATACCTATTTTTATCGGTGACCCATAAGGTGTTATGTATGTACCTACATTATTCCGCCTGACTATCCCAACCTGGGACAGCTCTGCACGAATAGCGTTTTGTATCGCTGTTTCTTGCTTTTGCTGGGCCATTCAGCCACCCCCTTGATTTTTGTTGATAATATACCCAACCTGGCTTATAACCGTGTAATTTGGCATATTCTGACAATTCCTCGACACTTTGGCACTCATTAGGCGATAAATAAAATCTAACTCTTTGTTTTGCCTCGTTGATTTTCATAAGCTTAATATCTACCGTCTTAGCTGCCTCCGGTGCAGGAAATTTCTCGCCACAGTTCGGGCAGACTATAGTGCTTATTGGTACTGCTGCAAAACAGTTTTTACAGATTTTAAGTGGTTGCTCACCAACTCCACGCTTTTTATGAGGGTGCCCCTCAAGCAGCCACTCCCTATCCCTGTCGGGAAACCCGAAGCGGTCTATATTGTTTACATGGTCTATGATGATTGCACGCTTGCCAGGCTTATACCTCATACATCTCATAGCCTGTTGAGTATACAAGATTAACGATTTCGTCGGTCTTAGAAGTATTACGCACTCACAATCGGGTACATCAAAACCCTCGCTAATAATATCTACATTACACAGTATCTTAATTTCGCTCTCACGAAATTGTTTGATAATGCTATCTCTTTCTACCCTCGGTGTACTACCATCTATATGTGCAGCGGAAATACCAAAGCTGTTAAAATTATCTGCTATTGATTTTGACACCTCAACAGTAGGCAGATAACAGATACCTTGTTTGCCGTTTGCAAGCCTACAATAATGCTCAATGACTTTGCCATAAATCTTTTTTTGATTGCTATTAAAATATTGAGCAACCTCATTTTGAGCAAAATCGCCGTTGCGTGTGTGAAATTTTGGAAGTTTAAATCCCGGTGCGTAGTAGTCATAAGGTGCTAAAAAGTTATTTTCGATAAGCCATTTTGCCGTTACACCTAAAATCAGCTTATCATTAACATCTTTAAGCCCCGAACCGTCTATGCGTTCAGGTGTTGCCGTAACGCCAACCCTCGGCACATCGGCAAAATACTCATATATCCGCTTATAGCTTTTTGCAAGGCTGTGATGATTTTCATCGGTTATTATTAAGTCAGGCTTTTTAGTTGATTTTAACCGCCTTGTCGTTGTCTGTACCATAGCTATTTGACAATATTCCATATTCACACCATATCTAACAAATGTGCTAAAAATCTGACCGCACAATTCTTTTCGATGGACTAAAAATAAAACCTGCTTGTCCATAAGTGTGTATATTTTAGCTATTTCAGCCACAATAACAGATTTACCGCCCCCGCAAGGGAGTACAATGCAAGGGGCGGTATAGCCGTCATCGAGAGCTTTAAAAAAATTGTCAATTAGCTCTTGTTGATATTCTCGAAGCATCAGAATGGCAAGCCATCGTCAGCAGATACTTCATCGTAGAAGCCTGCGGAAGGCTGGCTCGCAGAGCTGCCTTTTAAGTATTTTGGTTTTGGTAATGTAAATTTACCCTCTTTGAGTGCTTCAAGGGTGATTACGCCGTAAGGCTGTGTAGACATTCCTTGTCTACCTTCGTAATCGTACTCTTGCTCCTGAAATATCATACCTACCTTGCAGCCTTTCAACGCCTTACCGTCCCACTCCTTCGAAAAATCAATATTTAAATTGTTTGATTTTTTTATACGCTCGAGCGTAGTTTTAAGCCTTTTTTCGTTGCTTTCGGCGTATTCTCCGCCATTTGGATACCAAACACGCAGGACACCTTTATATTTTGCTTTGCCTGGGAAGCTCTTGCGGTCGGAATCAAATTTATTCTTAAAGAAGGCTTTATACTCACCTTCAGAAATATCAAACAGCAAGCACAAAGCACAGCTATTATTAGCACCATTCTGCTCTTCCGCTCTGATGATTTCAATCTCGTAAGCTCCTGCCGGAAGCTTAAAATTAACCTCTGAATACTCGGATACGCTGTCATAATTACTAAATGCTCTCATTATTATTTACCTCGATTTCATAATATTTTCTTATAGTTGTGTCAACGAGCTTTAAGTCGTTGTCAATTTCCTCTTTTTCAAACATCTCCAACGGAGTTTTAACTGTATTTGTTCCGTCTGATTGTGTTAAAAACAAGTGTTCTCCATCCTTATTTATCGCCATCAGGACAATAGAAAATAAACCCTCAACAGTCAGTTTTTCATCAAGCATTTTGCCTATTGTTTTCGCTTTTACTTTTCCGTCTTGTTGTTCAATATGATGTAAGAAATACACTATTGTGTCATCAGGCATTTCACGAATAACAAATTTTATCAAGCTATAAAAATGGTTTGCCATTTCCGTAAATTTTGTATAACCTGTTTCGGCAGAGCGGTCAAAAAGCTCAAAGCAGAGCAGATATTGACTGTCATCAATTACATAACGCTTGAACCTCTTTCTACCCATATTTTGTCTGATAACGCTATATGTAGCATTATCTGCCCTATTCATTTTTGCTCCCTTGCGAAAAGGCAAGGGCTTACCTGCGACATTGTAAATAACGAGCTCGTTAGGCTCAAAATTACGAAGCGAAGTTGATTTACCGCTCCCGCTCTCGCCAAGTATTAAAACTGGGATACCCATTTATTAAATCTCCTCACCTGATAACAAGTGACTTGTTAGTAACCAGCTTTGCTCCTGGTACTTCTTCACCACATTTTATTATCTTCGCAATTTCTGACTTTTTTATATCGTCCTCTTTGCGTGGCTTTATGTACTCAACAGGTATTGCGTTGAGGTCGGTTATTTCGACCGCTTTTGATGTTGTATGATAGAGCGTGAACTTGTCCGTTTTAGCTTTATCTTTGCCTGTTACGAGCATAAAGCTTTCAAGGACTTCTTTCATACGCTTCTGTGCGTTTTCAAATTGTCTGATTCTTTCTTCAAAACGCTTTTTTTCCTCTTTACAACTTTCAGCGTCAGCTTTTAGCTGTCTGATTACTATGCAGTAATCGTTGATTTTGTCATCTGCACCGATACTCTCAAGCGTATCATTAAAAGTCTGTTCATCAATCTCTCCATAAGAGAGCATATTATAGAGTGCTTTTGCCTGCTCTGTCATTTCATAAAGTGTCATTATGTTATACCTCCGTCATCAGACTGTAATAATCATTAGTAAAAATAAGTCTTTGCTCCAAAAGGGATTTAATTGCAACCTCATAAGTGCAAAACTGTAATGCTTTAAGATTATTAACAAGCTCTGCTCTGCTATGACTCTCACAGTAAATTCTTTTGATAGCAGACCTTTGAGAAGCATCTAATTCTTTAGTCGTAGTTTCATACTTGATTTTTTCCGCTTTGTGTGCTATACTCTTAACAGTAAATGTTTTTCTTTTTTTATCGTCCCCAGAGTTGCCGCTCTGGAGGCGATTTTTCTTTTGTAAATTATTCATTGATTTTGTCCTCCAAAGATATGTAAAAAATAGGCTTTTTGCTTTTTGTCCAATCATATTCGTTGAACTTATAGAAGCCCTTAAAATCGGCGAGTTTATTAGCATTGATACCCGATACTGATGTTGAAATGGAACCGCCTTTTTTAGATACTGCATAAGCTGTGCCGTTTTCATCAATTTCTGAAAAGATGAAGAATAGATTATTTCCTACTCTACTTAAGGTTACGCAGTTGAAGTTTTTAATCCATTTGTAGTGATAGTTGAATCTCACTATCATACTTTTATTTTTTGTCGCTGGAGATACGCTTATAAATACATCGTAATCAGCAACATTTGTTGTAAACGCATTTCCTTTTGTCCGCTTTAATGTGTTTGTCAGTATTTCATTCATAGAGACATTTATTTTATTCATTTTTAGTCCTCCTCAAATTTGTAATTGTGCGGTTTAAATCTTTCCATATGTAAGCGATAATCTCGCTTTTGGTATATTTTGTTTGCAAGTATCTCAAAGTCGTAGCGATTTCTACAGATTTTATCTGCTTTTTCAGCGAGTTTATTCATACGCTTTTCGAGCTTTGCTGTCTTTCGCTTTGCAGATTTAGCTTTGCTCTTACGACTGACATTCTTGCAAAAGTTTTTTAGCTTGCTCATTTTTATCACCTCCCAACTATCATGCTCTTTAACTCCTCTTCGGTAATAATCTCAATAAGCTTCTTTATTTTGTTGAGCTTATCGCCGTCCGAGTTATGACAGTTATGCATCAGACTTTCAATCATATGCACGCACTCCTTATAGGCTTCACTCAAGCCTTTTTCATTAATGAGTTCTTTGAGATATTTTTCCATTGATTTTTCCTTTCGCATATTGGACATATGTAATCTTTACTATTTTTAGCAAAGATACTTACATTCCATTTTGTTGAGCATTTCTTACATATGCGATATTTGTAGTCTTGCATAATTTCTTTAACCTGATTCCTTTTTAGCTTTCTCTGCTTTCACTTTCATCAATTCAGACGTTTCATAGATAGTGTAAAGCTTATTGAGTATGCTTTTGACTTCTTCCGGTGTTTTTACAACACAACTATCATCAACGAATGCCTTGCATTTTCCAAAATTATAGGTAGCAACTATTGCCATATAAAACACCTCCATTACATTTTATGTCGCATTGGGTTGTACACTTGCCTTGTTAAGCTGTCTTTTCCTGCTCAATCAGCGGAAGTATGTCCTTTGATTTGAGCAATTCATAAATGAACAATCTGCCTTTCTGTGTCCAATATGTATGAACCTTTGTGTGCACTTCGCCGTCATTGCCGTTGTATGTTTGCGTTTTAGTGCTTGTATAGCCTTTATTAGCGTATTTCTGATATAAGAGCCATATTTTATTACCTTGCTTAAATTGCACTTTAAGCTCGTGCAAAAGCTCATTAAGCCACCTTGCAGACTTGCCGTAATCTTTGGCTATTTCTGTTGTAGACAAAAGGTCCTTACAATTAAGCACTACATCATAATAGCTTGCTTTAGGTTTCAGCTCTAAAATCTGCTGTTGTTGTATTGCTACTGTTTCAGTAAGAGCTTTTGTTTTTTCTCTTTCTTCTTTTAAAGCTGTAAAAGCCTTAATTGCTAAGTCTGGGTTATTCAAAAGCTCGTCTGTCGCATACATTCCTGTTTTGCGAATTGAGGGGAGAACATCATCAAATACCCACTTTTCAAATTTCTCTGCTGTCGGAAGTTTACTGTGAGTAATAAGGCGGTAAACATCACCTTCGGTGATAAACTTTACTGGTTGAACTCCTCCATTTGTAGGGGTCATTAAAACAGTGACACCCTTACAATGTGCAACGATAGCATTAGCTGGTTTTGCATACCCTAAAGCCTTGCCCACATCGTTCCCACAAAAAAGTACTTTTCCATTTTCTTCTACTGTTTGAATATTGCCAAACTCGGTGTTTTCAAAGATTTTAATTTCGTTCATTTGCTATACTCCTTTTAAATCGTATCCTCTGTTTTTAACTTACATTTTGCGTAAGTTGTGGCTAAAAAAAATTTGTCCTGCTCTTTCTGAACTTATTGAAAGACAGTCTGCTATTTTATACATTACATCAGATGTAGGTTGAATAGAACCACTAAGTACTTTACCTAATGTCGCTCTATTCACGTTACATTCTTTTGAAAAAGCTCCGATTGTGTAATAGCCTTTTTCAAGCATAGCTTTGCGTAGTTCAATAGTATCTGTTGAATATACCATTTAATCACCTCCTTACTTAATCCGTAAGTCTATATTAGCATACCCTTTTAAATAAGTCAATACATTTTAAGTAAGTTTTTTAAAAAAATTTTAATATTTTCTTGCATAATGAGAAAGATTGTGTTACTATTGATTATAGGAGGTGTAGTAATGGCTACTTTACAAGAAAGAATAAAAGAAAGAAGACTAGCTTCTGGATTCACATTATTAGAAGTTGCAGAAATGCTTGGAGTAAAAGAAGCTACAATGCAAAGATATGAAAGTGGCGAAATAAAAAATATTAAACATGAAACTATCATTAAGATGGCTAAAATCTTCAACTGTACACCACAATATTTAATGGGTTGGTCTGATATGCAATTTGAGCCTAAAAGCATAGAAGATGCTAATATATTTTTTCAGCCAAATTTATTTCATAATGAGAGTCAAGTAGCACTAATTGGATTTTATAAAATATTAAACGATACGGGAAAGAAAAAATTGTTAAGTTATGCAGAAGATTTAGTACAAATTAAAGAATATACCAAAAAAGAACCCTGTACTAATACTCAATCAGTCAGAGCCGCTCGAAGCTTTGGCGATAAATCTAAGACAGACCGAAATGCAGATATAGATGAACAGAGATTCATTGACGCTCCTGAAAGTGACATTGATATGTAACTATAACAATTAAATAAAAATCACCCCAAAGGATATACTATCCCTTGAGGTGGTATAAATGTTATATGGCAAATATAAAAATGTCAGAAATTCAGCTTGGCAGGCTCTTTTAGACTTCAATGTTACAAAACTGCCTGTATCAGTCAATAGCATAGCAAAACAATTAGGTATCAAAGTTATTAAAAATAGCGATATACACGAGTTGCAGAACGAAGAACGTGGAGCAACCATACTAAAAAATGAACATTGGTATATCGTATTTGATGATACCGAATCTGTTCCAGTATGCCGTTTCACAGTCGCTCATGAAATCGGGCATATTCTACTTGGTCATATATTAGTTAGTGGAACTAAGTATCGTACTTTTTCAAAGCGTAATGAAGAAGAACAGGAGGCAGATATGTTTGCCGCTCGATTATTAGCCCCTGCGTGTGTTCTGCATGAGTTGCAGGCTTTGTCAGCTGAACAGATAGCAAAAGTGTGTAATATATCAATTTCTGCCGCAGAGGTTCGTGCAGAGCGTATGCAAGTGCTCGAAGCAAGGAATAAATATTATCTTCACCCGCTTGAAAGGCAAGTGCGACAACAATTTGAACAATTTATAGAAGAATATCGCTCAAAAATGTAAGTAAATAAAACAACTTAAAAAATGATTTAATTACAATTTCTTACTATTTTTTTATTAAATTTATACCAAAATAGTTACAATATTAATTTTTTTATTGATTTTTTAAGTCAAATGTGCATAATATATAAATGAAGGATGGCTTTTTAGCCTGCCCTTTATTTTAGATTTCGATTTAGGCATTGTGGCTTGTTATGCTACAGTGCCTTTAGATTTTTTAGGAGTAAATATATAGGAGGTTTTATTTATTATGTTAAGAGGTATGATTTTTGTTGACCATATGAATTTCGATATTGCGTTAAAGGATTACTATAGAACTTTAGGCAGAAATGCTCCGAAGCTAGATTATAATGAACTCTTTAAAAACATTGTTGCATTAAGAGAAGGAATAAATTACACCAAAACATACATATTTGTTCCAAGGCCTGATGAATTTTTAATGAAAGATAAATCATTGGAAAGCTATTATAAATGGATTACAGGTATGAGTTCTTCAAAGTATATGGATATAGTTGAAGGACGGTATATTGCACGTCCCACATCACCTGATATAGAAATGGATATTGAACAACGTGATACATATTACAAAGTCGAAAAAGGTACGGATTTAAACCTCGCTATTCACGCTCTAACAAAGGCATTTTACAACTCGTATGATGTTGCTTTTATACTTAGTGCTGACACTGATTATATTAGTTTATATAAACAATTAAAAACAATAGGAAAGATTGTAATAGTTGTTGCTGTAAAAGGGCAAAGTCTTAACCAAATCACTTCTGAAGTTGACGATTATATCTTCCTTGATGATATATTTTTTCAAAAATGTTTACGAGTTAAAAAAACAGATTCTGGTTATTATAAGAAAACTTCGTACAACAATGGTAATAACATAAATCCAAATAAATTTTTAAACATATAAACCCAATAAAAAAAACCGCTCCCACCGACGGCAATCGGCGAGAGCGGATATTATAAAGGAGTGAATTTTTGTATGCAGTATTGTATCTATTTACGAAAATCACGAGCCGATACAGAAGCGGAAGCCCGCGGAGAAGGAGAAACACTTGCAAGGCATGAAAAAGCTCTTATGGAGCTTGCAAGTAAACTTAATTTGAATATAGTTAAGATTTATAAAGAAATTGTAAGCGGCGAAAGCATTTCCGCAAGACCGGAAATGCAAAAGTTGCTTAATGATGTTGCTAATAATATGTATGACGGTGTCTTGGTTATGGATATTGACCGTCTGGCAAGAGGCAACGGCATAGACCAGGGCATTATATCTCAAACATTTATGTATGCTGGCACGAAGATTATAACACCTACGAAAACCTACGACCCTAACAACGAATTTGACGAGGAATATTTTGAGTTTGGGTTGTTTATGAGCCGCAGGGAGTATAAGATTATCAACAGGCGATTACAGCGTGGGCGTATGGCAAGCGTTAAAGAAGGTAAATATGTTGGTAATAAGCCCCCATATGGCTATAAAAGAGTAAGACTATTAAATGATAAAGGCTATACTTTAGAACCGATAAAGGAGCAAGCAGACATCGTTAAAATGATATTTGAGTGGTATACAATAGGTAAGTTACAACCTAATGGCAGTCGTGTGCATTTAGGGGTAAGTTTAATAGCCAAGGAACTTAATAAAATGCAAATCAAACCGTATACAAATGGACCTTGGACATCACCAAGTATAAGGGATATGCTCATAAATCCTGTATATATTGGCAAGGTTCGTTGGAATTGGCGTCCTGCGAAAAAGAAAATGGTTAACGGTGAGGTTGTAAAAGAGCGTTGCCGTACTACAGATTTTTTATTGTGTGACGGTTTGCACGAGGCAATTATTACGCAAGAAACTTTTGAGCTTGCACAAAATATAATAAGCGAAAATGAGAGACGCCCAGTGCGTGGAGATAAAAGTGTACAAAATCCGCTCGCAAGTCTTGTTGTATGTGCAAAATGCGGTCGCAGAATGCAACGTCGACCAAGTAACAAAAATCCAGATATGTTAATATGTGCTGAACCTACTTGTAATAATCACGCATCATATTTAAATTACATTGAGCAACATATAATCGATGTGTTGAAAAAGTGGTCAAGTGATTATGAAATACAAAAACCTGATATTATTAGCAAAATTTCTGAAAACGACTTAAAAAACCAACTACAAACCATAAGTAAGACGGAGAAAACACTCAATAATCAACTTACTAAAGCATACGAGGCTTTTGAAACAGGCATTTACGATACTGATACATTTTTAATCCGTAGTAAATCAATAAAGCAACAGCTATCGGAATTGGCTATAAAAAGACAAGAAATAGAGAAATCCATAAACGAACAGCAAGAAAACGAAAAAATTTTAAGCGAATTTATACCTAAAGTGAGAAAAATAGTTGATGTATATTCAACTCTTAAAACCGCTAAACTCAAGAATGACGCGCTGAAAGAAGTAATAGACCATATATCATATCTAAAAGAAACGAAAGGTCATGGTCACGAGGAGGAGTTTGAGATAAAAGTGTTTCCTAAACTTCCAAGGTCATATTGATTTTTTGTGCTTTTTACTTATATCTTGCGTGTGCCAATTCTTCTGTGCCTATATCTGTCAATATTGCTTTAAGCTCTGGAAACGGCATAGAAAATCTTTGACTCAAATACCTTAGAGATGCACCTAATTCACCATCTGGACCGCCGTATTGCGTGCATATTATTTTTGCGAGCTTTGGATTAGGATTTTTTATTCTTATAGGATATTCAAGCTTTTTCTCGTAAACCCACATAGCTAATTACCCTCCTCGTTGTTATCCCATGGCCACGGATTTGAAATCCACGCCCAACGGTTGGCATTATCTCTTTTTGCCTGAATAGGTCCGAATTTTTCTTCATATTCCTTTCTAAGGGCATTGCTCTTGGCATTATAATCGGCAAGCTTATCTGCAACCGCCTTATCATTTGGGTGTGTATCAAGATAAATATGAAGCTCAATAACAGCAAAATCATATGATGAAATTCGTTTCATAAGTCTTTCTCTCTCTGTCATTTTTCAGCACCTCCACACTCCTCACAGTTCGGGCAGAAGGGCTTGTCTAAGCAAGGAAACATAGTTCCACTTGAAATTCCTTGCTCTACACCATAAAGTCTTTGAGCATTCTGATATGGAACATATGCCATAGCTATCACCGGATTATCAGGAAGAGGAGAAATATTATATTCCATAGCCTTTTGCCTTATAATATCTTCCATACAAATAAACTCCTTTCATAAATTATCAATACATAATATGCAAAATTCTGCTGATTGCTACCAAAAAAATTTGACAGTGATTGGAATATATGATATTATAAAAATCACGGCAGTTCGTAACCATCCTGCCATGACAAAGCCAATAGGTACTTTGTCTAATCAAAACTAAGGAGGAAAAGGCATAAGGCATTGTTATGCCCTTTTTAATACACCTCTTTTAGGGTGTATTTTTTATGCCGAAAAAAGTATGGAAAGGTACAATATTATTTCCGAAAAGAACAAACGGGAAATAGTTCTTCTTCGAGGCTCAGGCTGCGTTTATAAGAAATGCACCTTCTGTGACTACTACACGGATAGCTGTAAAAATCCGCAGGAAAACTATCTTCTCAACCAATCTGTCTTGGAACAGGTCACTGGTCAGTATGGCAACCTTGAGGTCATCAATTCAGGCTCGGTCTTTGAGCTTGACGAAAAAACTCTTGACCTAATCAAAAGTATTTGCCACGAAAAAAAGATTTCAACTATTCATTTTGAGTCGCACTATCTCTATCGAAAGAAAATTCCTGATTTGAGAAAATATTTTTCAGAGTTCGACCTTAAAATGAAGCTTGGTCTTGAAACATTTGACTATGATTTTAGAGAATCCGTTCTGCATAAGGGTATTAACGAAAAAAATCCATCTATTATTGCAGAACACTTTGATGAAGCAAATTTTCTCTTTGGAATCACTGGTCAAACCGTTGAAAGTATGAAGCAAGATATTGAGCTGGGTTTGGAAAATTTTGAAAGAATCTGTCTTAATATTATGTGTGACAATACAACGGGGGTTTCACCAGATAAAGCTGTTATAAACAGCTTTATTAAACAGCTCTACCCTATTTATAAGAATAATGAGCGTGTTGACATCTTAATTAATAATACTGACTTTGGAGTGGGTGACTGATATGAATGAGATTTTACTTATTAGTTCTGTAATTTTTATCTATGGTATGGCACTTGTTGGCTATAAATTCTTTGGAAAAACTGGTCTTTACTGTCTTTCAGCAGTAGCTACTATTCTTGCAAATGTTGAAGTTATATTGCTTATAAACGCATTCGGAATGGAACAAACCTTAGGAAATGTACTCTTTGCTGTAACTTTCCTTATAACCGACATTCTTTCAGAATGTGAAGGCAAAAAGGCAGCAAATAAAGCCGTCTTTGTGGGAATTTTTTCATCAATATTCTTTTTGATTTTATCACAAAGCTGGTTGCTATATACTCCAAGTGTAAACGATACTATGATGGATTCTGTAAAATCAGTTTTCGGAAACACTCCAAGAATGATTATTTCATCACTTCTTGTTTATACAATAAGCCAATTCTTTGATGTATGGCTTTACCATAAATGGTGGGGCTTTACTGAAAAGAAATTCGGCAATAAGAGAAAATTCCTATGGTTGAGAAACAATGGTTCAACACTTATAAGTCAAATTCTTAACACTGCACTCTTTACATTCCTTGCCTTTGTAGGAACATATGACTTACCAACTATGATTTCTATATTCTTCTCAAGCTATATAATTTATGTATTTACAAGCCTTTTAGACACACCATTCGTCTATTTGGCAAGACGAATCAAGGATTCTGAGGTAAAAAAATCTAATAATGTAGCTGAGTAAAATTAAAAATTTTAAACATAAAGATACATAAAAAAAGCGGTATATTACGAGCTTTCTGTAATATACCGCTGTTAATTTTTTAGTTTATTAGTCTACTTTAATAACCACCAATGATTGTGGGAGCATTGTAATTTCTTCATTTTCAACACAAGCCTTGCCTATCGCAAATACTTGTTCACCATCAAACTTGCATGGTGCTTTCTGCTCTTTATCTGTTGGGTTTACTGCAATAACGAATTTACCACGCTTAAAGATAAACGGATACTTTCCGCTCTCTGCATAAACAACCTCAAAGTCACCATCAGACTGCAAGTCCTCATTTTCGTGGCGGAGCTTTATTACCTTACGAATAGTATTAAGGATAGAATCTTCGTCCTTCTCCTGTGCAGAAACTGTTGGTGCATCTGCTGAAGTATCAACAGGAAGATAAAGCTTATCAGCTGAAGCAGTAGAGAAACCATGATTTGCGGAATCGTCCCACTGCATAGGTGTTCTTGTTCCTGTACGGCTAAATCCGCCTTCCTTGCTTTGCAAGCCCTCCATAAACTTCATACCAATTTCATCACCATAATAAAGGAATGGCACACCTGGCATTAAGAATACAAATGAATATGCAAGCTTTGCCTCAAGAGGACTAAACATCTTAGTCATTCTTGGGGTATCGTGGTTGCAGGTAATAAAGCTAATATAACCTTTGCCCTTTATAGCCTTTAACTCGTCGAGATAATCATCAAGGAATTTTGTAATATCGCCTTTGCCATTCTTTGAGAAAACAGCCTTGCATTCCCCTGTTTCCTTATCCTTTTCTCTGAAAAGATAACGATAACCATTGTTATCATGGTCGAGGTAGAAATCACTGTGGAAGCCTGCACCGATTGATGTATGAGGTCTGCTCCATTCAGAAATAATTGCTGCCTCAGGATATTCCTCATCAAGCATCTTTCTGATATTACGCCAAACCTTGCAGGTTTCTGGCTTTTCGCCGTCCTCATTCTTAACGAGTGAGTCTGCCATATCTACTCGGAAACCATCTGCACCCTTATCAAGCCAAAAACGCATAACATCTTTCATAGCTTCAACTGTTGCCTGACAATCTGGGTGGCTTGGCGGGAGCTGCCAATTTGGGTGTGTAATCTCTGCAAAACCATAGTTCAAAGCTGGCTGTGAGCTAAAGAAATTTACAAGATAGTTGCCATCACGATTTGTGATACCACAGACAAATTTATATTGTGGCGGTGCTTCCCATACACTATCTGTCCATGTATAACGGTTTGAGAACTCATTTTTTTCAGGCTTCTGACTTTCGATGAACCATTCGCATTGGTCGGAAGTATGTCCTGGAACGAGGTCAAGAAGAATCTTAATTCCCTTTTCGTGAGCTTTATTAAAAAGCTCAATGAGGTCATCATTTGTGCCATATCTTTCTGCGACAAGCTTATAATTACGAACATCATATCCTGCGTCCATAAACGGTGAATCAAATATAGGATTTAGCCAGATAGCATTACAGCCAAGGGATTTTACATAATCCAGCTTTGAAATAATACCAGCAATATCACCTATACCGTCACCATTGGTGTCGCAAAATGTCTGGGGATAAATTTCATAAAAAACAGCATCTTTTAACCACTGTGGCATTTCTAATACCTCCAATAAGCTTATTTTTATATATTTTAACATATTATTCCCGATATTACAAGGAATAATAGTATATTTTTGCTTAAACATAATAATTATTATTTAAGCTCATTAAACCTATTGTATCTTATATTAATATATTCATCTTTTTTTCTGCCAGTAGAAATCATATATTCGCCTGTTCTCTGTCTACTAATAGTAATATTCTTTTTGCCCGTTTCAAGTAAAGCTTTAAGTTCATCAGAATTAATTATAACTAATTCTCCCTTTGAAAAAATATCTACTATGCAAACAAGCAATATAAAGAATTTTTTTCCACTACTTAAATACTCGTTTAGCTCATCAAGCTCTTTTTCTATATTAAAAATCCAATTATCGTATAAACCATTGTTACTTATACTACTGCTTTTAATATATAGCTCACATTCTTTATTATTTACTGAAATCTTATATATATTCCTTCTTTTTCCACTTGATACAAGTGTTGGATATATTCCGTTACTCATTAAAGCTGATATAGCAGCTCCATAAGCGAAGTCACTTTTTTTTAATTCCGACATAACCACTACCTCACAATGAAATTATTTTATATATTATATCATACTATAATTTACTTTGCAATTATAGTTATATTATGATTTTATAAATTCTTGACCTGAAAAAGGAAAAGTGATATACTAATTTTAAATAGAATATTTTCAGACGGAACTGAGGGAAATCAGTGAGAATCTGATGCAACCGCCATTACCGTATGTTGAGGCTTTAGCCAAGATTAAGTCGGGTCGCTCGCTGTTTGATTTATAAACTTATTGATACTTTCGGGCATTTGGGAAAGTACAGAGTAAGGAGTTATTAAGTATTTAGCTTGATAGCTTGTTTTCTGTGCCAATTTGCAGTTTGTGAATTGGCTTTTTTTGTTTTCTCTTTTTCTCGAATTTATTATAAAATTTTTATTAAAGGGGAAAATCAAAATGAAATTTAAAAGAATCTTATGCTCTGCTTTAGCAGCAGCTCTTGCAGTCAGCTCATTCAGCATTTCTGCATTTGCTGATAATGAAAAGCAAATGTCCGTGACAGTAAGAATTGAGGGAATCAGCAAAAATTTATACTATGATACTGTTGAGGTTCCTTATACAGGCGATAATCTTACAGTTCAGAATGCTCTTATGTATGTTGATGAAAAAAATGATGATATTACTATCACAGGAGTTGAGAGTGGCTGGATAACCGCTGTTAATGATGATATGCAAGCTACCTTCGGTGGCTGGGATGGTTGGCTCTATACAGTAAACGGAGTTTCTCCGACAGATACAGTCAACAATTACAATCTTTCTGAGGGCGACAGCGTTGTTCTTTATTACGGTGACCCATACGGTGTTGGTATGCAGTATCCAGAGGTTGATGCTTCTAAAATCAGCGAGGGTATTCTTACATTCACAAGCCAAGATACAACATATGATGCAGATTATAACCCAAGCATAAGCACAAACCCTGTAACAGACGCAACTGTTGAGTGGGGTACTGATAATGGCACTGTAAGCTATACAACCGACGAAAACGGTTCTATCAACATTGAAGATAAGTACTTAACAGAGGGTAAGCATTCTCTTTCTATAAGCAAGCTTAGTGAAAATGGTATTCCGCTTGTACTTCGCCTTGCACCTGATTATGAGATTAATGTTCCTGCAAAATCTGATGAATCAAGTGCTGAGAGTTCAGAAGTAAGTCAGGAAAGCTCTATTGAATCAAGTACAACTGAAAGTTCACAGCCAGAAGTAAGCACAGAATCTTCAGCAGAACCAACAAGCACAGTATCTACAACATCTCAAAACGGTAAAGCACCTTCAACCGGTGATTCATCAGCAATGACTATCGTTGCTTTAACAACCGCTATGGCTTTTGCAGTAATCTTAATGACAAGAAAGAGAAACAATGAAAAATAATTTTGCGAGTAGAATAATTTCAATTATGCTTCTTGCAGTTATGTTGGCAGGGATTTTCATTCCTGCCAATTTTTGCATAACGGCAGAAGCAGCAGCTAATGATACAGAAAGCATTATTGACGGCATATTAAAATGGAAACAAAATGGCTCAGCACAAAATCTTGCTGATGAAATCAGCGATAGTATGGGAAGTAGTATTTCTGATTGGTATGCAATTTCACTTTCACGATATAAGTATAATATTGATTTTTCAAAATGCGTCAATTCTCTTGATAAATACACAAATTCCGCTGAAAATCTTCGTGCAACCGATATGCAGAGAATTGCTATAGCCTATACTGCTATGGGAAGTAAATCTGATTATATTAAAACTGCACTCAATAGTTCTATCGGTAAGCTTGGAATTATGAGCTATGCTTATGGTCTTATTATGCTTGATTGCGGAGCATACTATGGCAATATGACAAGAGATGAAATTATCAACAAAATTTTGTCTATGCAGTTTTCTGACGGCGGTTGGGGACTTATGCAAAATTCTGATGTCGATGTCACAGCTATGACCATTCAGGCTTTGGCAAGATACTATAAGCACAGCGATGTCAAAAATGCTATTGATAAAGCACTTGATTACCTGTCAAAAAGGCAACAGACTGACGGTGACTTCAAAAGCTATGGCACTCCTAATGCAGAAAGTACTGCACAGGTTTTGCTTGCATTAAGCACTATGAAAATTAACTGCAATACTGATAGCCGATTTATCAAAAATGGAAATACAGTTTATGATGGACTTTTGAAATATCATAATTCTAACGGAAGTTTTTCTCATACATATGGTGGCAACAGCAACCAGCTTGCAACTGTTCAAGCTTTATATGCAACTATTTCACTTTGGCGATTTGAAAAAGGAAAAACCGCTTTCTTTGAATTCGTTAGCAACAATATTCAAAGAGAAATTAGCACAAAGCCTGAACCAAAACCAAATAAAGATAATTCAAAACCAAATAATTCAAGCTCTATAAGCTCTAAGCCTGATAGTTCAAGCAATAGCAATAACAGTAATAGAAATAATACTTCAAGCTATTCTCAAGCTTCTCAGACAAGTAAACCAAGCCAAAGCAGCCCTACAAATTCGAATATTTCAAGCAAAATCGAAGGTTCAAAAACCGAACTTTCAACAAACAGCAAGCAAAATGTTGAAAACTCAGCCATAAGAAAAGCTGAAAGCAGCGAAACTACTACTTTAGAAAGCTCAAAAGTTGAATCTATTGAAAATTCTAATATCGAGGAAATATCCGAATATAGCGAAGAAAATTCAAATCTTTCAAAAATAGAAAGCTCTGACATTACTGAAACTCAAGCTGTAAATTATAATCTTATTATTGCTTTATGCTTATTGGGAATTTTTGTTATAATCTTTGTTATACTTATTATTCGTAAAAAGCTAAACAAAACAAATATTATAGTTCTTGTTGTGTTATTTGCAGTTTTAACAGGCATTTCACTTACTATAAAGATTGAAACGCCAAACCAATACTACAATGAAGCTTCGGATAATAAACAAAATACCAAGACAGTAACTATATCAATCTCTTGTAAAAATGCTATCGGAAAAACTGATAATAAAAAAATTCCTGAGAACGGAATTATTCTTGATGATACAGAGTTTTCAATTTCAGAGGGTGATACTGTTTTTGATGTGCTTGTTTCAGCAACAAAGAAAAATAAAATACAAATTGATTATGATAGCTCAAACGAAACTGTATATATCAAAGGAATAAACGGCTTATATGAATTTGATTGCGGAGAACTTTCTGGTTGGATGTATAAAGTAAACGGCGAAACACCAAATGTTGGCTGTTCGGGCTATAAACTTAAAGACGGCGATGTTATAGAATGGGTTTACACTGCTAATATCGGAAAGGATTTATAATGAGAGCTTTTTCAGAACACAACCCTATTGCTATTTTTGTGCATTTTATGTTGGTGATAACCATAGCAATGTTTATACAAAATCCAATAATATTACTGCTTGCCTTGTTTGGCTCGATACTCTATTATGCTGTAACTTTTAGAAAAATCTCTGCAAAGACGCTTACTTTCTGGGGATTGCTCTTTTTACTGATTTCGCTTATAAATCCTATATTTTCACATAAGGGCGAAACTGTTTTACTATTTATAAATGGAAAAGCTATAACTCTTGAGGCTCTTTTCTATGGCATAAATAACGGAATTATGATTCTTGCGGTTATGATTTGGTTTCTTATTTTCTCGGAAATAATGACTTCTGATAAGGTTATGTATATCTTTGGAAAATTCAGTCCACGACTTGCACTTCTTGTATCAATGTCGCTTAGATATATTCCACTATACCGACAAAGGGTAGGTATTATCAACAACGCTCAAAAAACTATGGGCTTATATAAAGAAAGTAATATAGTAGATAATGTAAAAGGTGGTATGCGTGTAACCTCATCTTTAATAACTTGGTCGCTCGAAACCTCTGTTGATACTGCGGATTCCTTTGCCGCTCGTGGCGGTGAGTTAAAGCATAGAAGTTCATTTTCTCTTTTTAAATTTCGCAAGAATGATACAGTTTTGATTATAATTTCTATTGTGTTATTTTCAGCAGTAATATCAGCACAAGCTGTGGGTGTTCTTTCAGTTGATTATTATGCCTCAGGAAATTTTTTCAGCAAGCTTAGTTTTGGAATTATTGCTATTATGGCGTATTCGGCATATTTCATACTATCAGTAATTCCATTTATAACCGAAATCTTAGCACGAAAATAGCTGTAATTTGACAAGTAATCCTCAGAGCGGTATAATATCAACATATTATTATTGAGGAGCGGTATAATGTCAAGAATTGAAAACTCTCCCTGTGACCCTAAATTATTAAGTCCGTTAGCTTTAGCTTTTGTTGGTGACGGAGTTTACGATTTATTTGTGCGTGAAAGGCTTGTATGCGAGGCTAATCGCCCAGTAAAAAAGCTCAATGAAGAAAAGGTTTCCATAGTAAGATGTTCTTCACAAGCAAAGCTTGTTGAAAAGCTTATGCCAATTCTGACTGAAGAAGAGCTTGATGTGCTCAAAAGAGGCAGAAATGCTCATACACAGCATATCCCGAAAAATGCAACATCGGCAGATTATCATTCAGCTACAGCTTTGGAAGCTTTATTAGGATATTTATATCTCGCTGGCAGAATTGAAAGAATAAGAGAATTATTAAAAAGTTAAAAGCTTATCAACTTCCCCAAGATACTTAAAGTTTAGGTCAAGCCTTTTTAAAGGCTTGTAGGTCAAGGGCAACGCCCTTGTC
>OHBE01000210.1_pt1 | contig 69530 bp, 69 predicted proteins | sample 1577231 | NCBI WGS metagenome assembly OHBE01 (sample SAMEA3541506, study PRJEB24748) | human gut metagenome | biome: human gut; feature: human-associated habitat; material: faeces | place: China | collected 2012 | reverse complement strand
CTCCCATGATCGTTATTTTCTCGACCGCATCTGTGATTCGCTGCTCGTCTTCCGCGATCATGTGATCGAAAAGCACATCGGCGGATACAGCGCCAACATGGAACAGCTGTACAGCACGGCCTCCGCGCCGGAAAAAGAGCGTGAAAAGCCGCGGCCGTCCTCCGCGCCCAAGATGAGCACCCGGGAGAAGCAGGAGCTCGACCACATGGAAGCGGATATCGCCGCGCTGGAGGAACAGATCGCGCAGATCGATGCGCAGATGCAGGCGCATACCGATTTCCGCGAGATCGAGGCCCTGTCCGCGCAGCGCATGGATCTGGAGCAGCAGATGGAAGGAAAGATGGAGCGCTGGAGCTCAGCGAACGCAAGGCGCAGATCGACGCCTATTACCGAAAATAAAACAAGCAGAGAGAGCGAGCGCTTTCTCTGCTTGTTGCGTTTAGATCTGCCAGTCGATCGCTTCGACCTGATGCGCCTGCAGAAAGGCGTTGGTCTTGGAGAAGTGGCCGCAGCCGGCAAACCCGTAATTCACGGAATACGGGCTGGGGTGGGAGGTGGTCAGGATGAGATGCGCCGGGTTGCTCAGCAGAGCCTGCTTGGCCTTGGCGTTCCTTCCCCACAGCAGGAAGACGACCGGGGAGGGCAGGGCATCGAGCAGCCGGATGATCTGATCGGTCAGGATCTCCCATCCCTTGTTCGCGTGTGAATTGGGCTGGCTCTCCCGCACCGTGAGCACGGTATTGAGCATCAGCACGCCTTGTCTGGCCCACTTTTCCAGATTGCCATGATCAGGGATCTGAAAGCCGACGTCCCTGTGCAGCTCCGCAAAGATGTTCTGCAGGGAGGGAGGAGGCGTCACGCCGCGCTGCACGGAGAAGCACAGCCCGTGTGCCTGTCCCTTGCCATGGTAAGGATCCTGTCCCAGGATGACGGCCTTCACCTGGTGATAAGGGGTGTATTTCAATGCGTTGAAGATGTCATACATGTCTGGATAGACACGCTGATGCGCATATTCATAGGCGAGGAATCTCCTGAGCTTCTGATAATAGTCTTTCTTGAATTCATCTGCGAGCAGCTGATCCCATTCATTGCCGATGTGTACCATGTTGTGTTCCTTCTTTCCTTGTCCGTTGTCTTTCTTTTCATTATACACGAAAATGCGCTGGAAAAACGAACAGGGCGGATATATCGTCAGCGCAGAAGATCGCATTCCTGGATTTTCCGCTCTTCAATCAGCGTGGTTTTTATGCTACAATTCCTTTCGATAAGGGGTTGAAACAATGGAGAAAACAAGGGAATGGAAACAATACCTCATGGTGATCCTGGGCAGCGCACTGTTTGCGGCGTCGGTCAATCTGCTGATCGTGCCGCTCAGCCTGTACAGTGCCGGCATCGTGGGCATCGCGCAGATCCTGCGTACGCTGCTCGTGCCGCTGATGCCGTTTGCGGCCGGCTTTGATGTGGCGGGCATCATCAATCTGCTGCTCAACATCCCGCTCTTCCTGCTGGCGTTCCGCTCGATCTCAAGGGGGTTCTTCGTGAAGACCGTCATCAGCATCATCGTACAGACGGTCTCTTTGGAAGAAGCAAAGAAGATCGCCCTGAAAGACGCGGGACTTGATGAAGCCACACAAAAAATCGTGTTCACCAGAGAGGAGCTGAACCGCAATTCTGGCAAGCCCTGCTACATATTAGAGTTCTACACCGCGAAGAAGCAGTATTCTTACAAGGTGGACGCCAAGAACGGCAGCATCATGGAGGCTTACCACTTCATTCTTCTGGCGGACGCGAAGAAAATCGCACTGGACGATGCCGGGGTCAGCGAAAAAGTCACCTTTACCGAGGAAACGCTGGTTGCCGGCGGCATCAAAACGCCTTACTATCGGCTCGTCTTTGCCGATGCGAAAACACAGTGGACATATCGCATTGATGCGGTGCTGGGTAATGTGTTGGAAAAGCAGCAGAAAGAAATTGTGACAACGGACTTCATCTCTCTGGAGGAGGCGAAGGAGATCGCCCTGAAGGATGCCGGACTTAATGAAGCCACACAAAAAATCGTGTTCACCAGAGAGGAGCTGAGCCGCAATCAGGGCAAGCCTTGCTACATTCTGGAGTTCTACACGGACAAGTGTGCGTATTCCTACAAGGTCGATGCGGTATCCGGAGAGATCATCGGTAAGAAGATCGAGTGGATTTTGCAACGAGAGTCCGAGATGTCCCCAAATGCCGATACAGAACAGCGCAGGGGCAGCTGAACGAACATAGCTCATATGCAAGCCAAAGCGGGCAGGCACAAAACTGTGCTTGCCCGCTCATGCATATAATTGACTGATTAGTTATTCCCGGATGAACAGCCCCACCGTCTCACAATGCGCCGTGCGGGGGAAAAGATCCACGGGGCGGTAGCATTGCAGGATATACCCCATATCCCGCAGTGCGGCGGCATCCCGTGCCATGGTGGCGGGGTTACAGCTCACCATCACGATGTGCCCGGGCGCCATTTGAACGACAGCCTGAAGCGTCACATTGTCGCAGCCCTTACGCGGCGGGTCAAGCACGACCACATCCGGCCGCAACCCGCGCGCAGCAAGGATAGAAGCGGCACGCCCGGCGTCCCCGCAGATGAATTCTGCATCGGTTACACCGGCACGACGGGCGTTTTCCCGGGCATTTTCCACGGCGCCGGGCACCACCTCCACACCGATGAGCTTTTGCCCCGGGCGCACCATCGAAAGCCCGATGGTACCGGCCCCGCAATAGAGGTCAAGCAGCGTTTCTTCGGGCTTTAGGTCAGCCAGCCGGGCGGCTTCCCGGTAAAGCTGCTCGGCAGCATCATGGTTGACCTGATAAAAGCTGTTTGGGGAAAGCGAAACGGAGATCCCGCAAAGGGTATCCTGTAAAGTGCCGGGCCCTGCCAGCACCGTCTGTTCTTTCCCGAGGATCACATTATCCCGCCGAGTGTTGTGATTAAGGATTACGGTGGAAACCTTGGGGAAGGCCTCCTGCACCTGCCGGGCAAATTCATCGGCATCGGGCAGCCGGCTGCCGTTTATGATGAGACACAGCATGACTCTTCCGTCGATAGCCGCCTGCCGCAGATAAAGATGCCGCAGCAGCCCCTTGCCGGTTCCTTCATCATAGACGGTGATACCGTGCGCATCGGCATAGCGGCACACCCATCCGGCAATCTCGCTGAACAGAGCAGGCTGGAGGGGACAATCCCTGCAGAGGATAACGGTATGGCTGCGCGGCGCAAAAAAGCCGGTATAGCAGCCGTTTTCATCCCTGCCAAAGGGGAACTGCGCCTTATTGCGGTAACGGTCATGGCAAGGGGAGGGTAGGATCGGCAGCGGCTCCATCTCATAGCCGCCGATCCGCTTCATCGCATCCCGTACCCAGCCTGTTTTTTCCCGCAGCTCGGCCTCATAGGTGATGTGCCGCAGGCTGCACCCGCCGCAGCGCTTGTAGCAGGCGCAGTCCGCCGGGATACGGTCTGGGGAGGGGACAAGGAGCTCCTCAATGATGCCGTAGCAGTAGCTTTTCTGCACCTTCACGATTCGCACCTTCAATTCATCACCGGCAGCTGTCATCGGCACAAAAACGGCGATGCCGTCTGCATGCCCTACGCCGCTGCCTTCCCCGGTGACAGACTCTATTTTCAGTGGAATAATATCATTTTTCTTAAACATAAAGCTCTCCTTTTCGGGCTGCCATGCCCCCATTATAGCATCCCGGTGTCGGTTTGGGAATAACCGAACGCAAAAAGGCTTTCCATCCGGGCCGCCCTGTGCTATAATATTTTGGCTGTCTTTCGGAAAGGAGGGAGGTCTGATGCAGGTATCGCTGCATGATGTAACCAAAAGCTTTGGCAGTGAGGTTATTTTCAGCGGTGTAACCGCAAAAATAGAAGATCATGACCGGATCGGTCTGGTCGGCCCCAACGGTACCGGCAAGACCACCCTTTTGCGGGTCATCTGCGGCGAACTGGAGCCGGACGACGGCCCCGGCGAGATCGCCCGAGGGTCCGATCTTTCCATCGGTTATCAAAAGCAGAACTGCGGACTGACCTTTGAGGGAACCATTTGGCAGGAGATGCAGTCGGTTTTTGCCGATGTATATGCGCTGGAGCGCCGCATGAAGGAGCTTCAGGGGCAGATGGCGGTGGGTGATAGCCCGGCACTGGCCGAGGAGTACCGCCGCACCGAGGACGCTTTTCTTGCGCGGGACGGCTATCAAATCGAAGTTAAAATAAAAATGGTGCTTACCGGCATGGGTTTTGCCGAGCACGGCTTTGATAAATGTGTGGATAAGCTCTCCGGCGGAGAGCAGACCCGGCTTGCGATCGCCAAGCTGCTGCTGGAGGCTCCCAGTCTGCTTATTTTGGATGAGCCCACCAACCACCTTGATTTTGCCACCTTAAACTGGCTGGAGGACTACCTTTCCGGCTATAAAGGGGCCTTGCTGGTGGTTTCGCACGACCGCTACTTCCTTGATAAGCTCTGCAATAAGATATGGGAGCTGGAGGACGCCGTCCTGTGGGAATATAAGGGCAACTATACCGCCTATACCAAGCAGCGGGAGGAGCAGGACGCCCGCCAGAAAAAGCTGTATGAACAGCAGCAGGCGGAGCGTGCCAAGCTTGAAGATTATGTTGCCCGCAATCTGGTGCGTGCCTCTACGACGAAAATGGCACAGTCCCGGCAGAAAATGCTGGAGCGGCTGGAGCCGGTAGGGAAGCCCCGCCGCCGCTTAAAGCCGCCAAAAATCCGCCTGGAATTTGAAACCGAGCCGGTCAAGGACGTTCTGACCGTCGAAAACCTTACCATTACGGTGGGCAGCGGGGAAAAGGAACGGGTGCTGCTTTCCGGCGCCGAATTTAATATCCAACGCGGCGATAAGGTCGCTATTATCGGGCCGAACGGCAGCGGAAAAACCACCCTGCTGCGTGCCCTGCTTTCCGCCCAACCGCCCGTAACGGGCAGATTTTCCTGGGGACGCGGTGTTAAACGCAGCTACTACGATCAGGGAAGCGACCACCTTGACCAGTCCCTTACCGTCATGGATACCATGTGGAAGGCCTACCCCCGGATGTACGAAACACCCCTGCGCACCGCATTGGGCGCCATGGGGCTTACCGGGGAGGACGCCTACCGTCTGGTCGGACAGCTTTCCGGCGGAGAACGGGCAAGATTAAAGCTGGCCATGATATGCCTTGCGGGCAGCAACGTATTGGTACTGGATGAACCCACCAACCATCTTGACCTTCCCTCCAAGGAGGTTTTGCAGCAGGCACTTTCGGAATACGAGGGCACGTTGATTATCGTATCGCACGACCGTTACCTGCTGGACCGTGTCCCGAACCGGATCTTTGCCATCGAAAACGGCAAACTCACGCAGTATAAGGGCGGCTACGGCGATTATCTCAAGGCCAGGGCAGAGCAGGGAAGCGAAAAAGCCGCCCCCGCCCACACCAAGACCGACAGCGAGCAGAAAAAGCAATACAATCGCGGTAAGGAGCAGCGCCGGGAGGATGCACGCCGCCGCAAGGAATATGCCGAAGCGGAAGCGCTCATCCATACGCTGGAGGAGGAGCTGGAGGCGGCAAAGGCCGAAATGTCATTGGACAGTGTGCAGAATGATTATCAGCGGCTGCAGGAGCTCTGCACCCTCATTGAGGAGAAGCAGCAGCTTTTGGATGCAACGCTCGACCGCTGGCTCATCATCAGCGAGGAGTTGGGAAATCTATAAAAAATGGGCTGCCGGCTTTGTGCCGACAGCTCACTTTTTATGTGTCTTGATTTTTTTGCAGTTCACGGTATTTCCCGTCCGCCGCTTCATAGATGGCGTCATAATCGGCGTGCATCATTTCGGTAAGCGGTGTGGCCGCCGTATAGCGTACACAGGTGCCGCAGTCGGTGCTGAGCGACCGGGGAACCGGCGCCATTCTGGCATCGATCCCGGCTTTCATCATGCTACGGGCGGTGCATTGGGCGGAAAAATGGGTGTGAAAGGTTGCAACATAACTGTTCATGTTATTTGGTCAGGGTCAGGGTGAAATCCTCACCGTCCGCCTTTACATCAACACGGTAGCCCTGGCTGCCCGCAAAACGGGTCACATTCTCCACGGCACACTGGTTATCCACCAGTACGGTCATCTCGGCGGGGTTGGATTTTTTTACTTCCTTTTGCACCATGACTACGGGCATGGGGCAAGCCAATCCTCTTGCATCTACCATTTTTATGCCTCCTTTGCAATATTGCGGAAGGATACAACGGCTACTACCACGAAGCCGATGATCACAGCGATCATACCGTTCTGGGTGGGGCCGTTAGCGGAAGAAGCCAAACCGAAGTTGTGGCACAGGGCAGCACCGACCATCATACCCAGTACGGTGATGGTACTATCCGCGCTGCCTTCACCAGCCAGTACGAGCTGACGCAGCGGGCAGCCGCCCAACAGTACGGAGCCCCAGCCTACCAGAGCCATACCCAGAGCATTCCACAGACCGTCGGTGTGGGCAATGGGCTGACCGGCAAAGCCGAAGTTGAGGTTGCCGGTGATCAGGTTGCCGATCACAACGGCGACAATAACGGCGATAAAGCCATACAGCAGCTTGAAATCCTTGAACATCATTGCGTCACGGATGCCGCCGACGGTGCACAGGCGGGAACGCTGGGCCAAAGCACCGACGATCAGGCCGACGATCAGCGCAACGGCGATGGGAGCGTGTTTGCTGCCGGGACCCTCGGTGGAGAAGTGGATAAAGGAGGGAGCAGCAACCAGCAGGATGAAGAATGCAATAACGATAGCGGGCATAACGCTGCCCTCGAGGGAGCCGAGCGTGTAGGCGCGCTTCATGGTAAAGCCCTTCTTGAGGAACAGGGTGCCGACGAAGATACCGACAACGAAGCCCACCAGACCGACGATGGCGTTCAGGTCACCGCCGCCGATACGGATCATCATACGCAGCGGGCAGCCCAGGAAAACCAGTGCGCCGATCATGACGAACATACCCAGGACAAAGCGCAGGGCAGGGGAGGAGCCGCCGCGGCCCTTGAACTCCTTAAAGCCCAGAGCGGCGATGAGGGAGCCCAGTACGATGCCGATGATCTCGGGACGGATGTACTGTACTGCAGCAGCGGAGTGCAGGCCGAGGGCGCCGGACGTATCACGCAGGAAGCAGGCGATACAGAAGCCCATGTTGCCGGGGTTGCCCAGTGCGGTCAGCAGTACGGCGGCAGCGCCTACCACCAGACCGGCGGCGACCACCAGCCAGTTTACTTTTTTCATGGTATTAACCTCTCTTTGGTGTAATATTTGATAAACGATTTGTCATACGTTTATCATCATATAGAATAACGAAGCGGCGAATAAATGTCAATATCCCCGCAGCCTGTCGAATAAATAATCGTCTACGCAATATACTGTTCGCCATACCCGAATTTCATTCCTATTAAATGTAAAAAAGAAGCCCGCAGGGGGGCTCCTTTTTAACGGTTATTTTGGGGCGTTCTCTTTTTTGCGGGGAGGATAGAGTTTTATGCAATGATCCAACTCGATTGCTTTGTTCATCTGCTCCTTGGCATAGCTGCTGGCTTCGCCCCACAGGGTAAAGTGCGCATCGCACCGGTTCTGCCGGAAGTTATCGCATTGAAGCTCTGCATACCGGGGGCCGCATTCCGGGCATTTTACCTGCCCAATAAAATGCTTATCATCCAACGTAAACCAGCAGGGCAGCCGCAGCCGGCGCCCGCAGGTGGGGCAGGTAAAGGCCACATTCTGCTCCATCCGGATAGCCTTTTTCACACTGTACATCAGCGGTAGTTTTGGTTTTTTCGGCTTTACCAGTGTGTTTTTCAGCCCGTCCAGCTCCTCGGTGGTGGGCAGCGGGCCATAGCGCTCGGTCAGTGCGCGTCCTATGGCGGCGGTGAACTGCGCATCGCAGTAGGCATCGTGGTAGGCCTGATCTTCCGGTTCCGGCAGTTCCATCGCCTCCACGGCGGTTTTCAGCGCATAGTTACGGATGCTCTTTTCCGTCCGATAAGAATAGGCCATCTGCACATCATAGCGGTTCAGCCGCTTTGGCACCTCCATGCCGATATGCGCAAGATTTTTCTCCAGCACGCCAAAGTCGTTTCCGCTCCACGCGATCAGCGTATCGCAGTCGCCGCACCAGTCAAAAAACGCCTTTGCCACCTTTTGCAGCGGCTCCTCGTTTTGCAGGTCCTTCATGGTGATGGAAAGGATCTTTTGGATATACGGGTTCATTTTCCGGTAGATGGCCGGGCGGATCAACCGCCGGAAGCCATCGATCTCCCGATATTCCTCATCGGTTTTCACGGCGCCTATCTCAATGATCTCATCAAAGCTGTTGCCGTCCAGAAAGCCGGTATTCCATTCCAGGTCAAAAAATACTTTATTCAATGGGCTTGCTCCTTACAATTAGGGTACTGCCCCTTATTTTAGCGTATTTTGCGCCAAAAGAAAAGTATTCCGCCGGTTTTCTTTTCGATATTTCTTCGTTTCGGCTCTCCGCTTGACAAATCCCGTTATATCAGTACAATGGTTGGTGATTCGGGGAGGAGCTCAAAATATTCCCCGATCATTAGGAGAAAGCAAAGATGGCAAGAAAGTTATTTTGTCAAATCAGCCCCTTTTGCTACCGCATTTCGGTGGAAAAGGAGATTTTTCTGCGCAATCTGCGGGACCTGTTTTCCTCGATACGCTTTGCAGAGCGTCGTGAAACAGAACCGCTGCCGGCGCTTATTAAGGGGCACCGTTCTCCCATGCTGCGGCAGCTCAATGGCGTAGATATGCAGCTCCAGCAGAATAAGGAAACCAACCTCCGCCTTTCCGGCGCGCGCATCAACGGGATCGTCATCGAACCGGGCGAGACCTTTTCCTTTTGGCATACCGTAGGCAGAACAACGGCGAAAAAAGGCTATCTGCCGGGGCTTACCATCGGCGCCGGGCGCCTGGGTGCCGATACCGGCGGCGGGCTGTGCCAGATGGCCAATCTCATCCATTGGATGGTGCTGAACAGCCCCTTGACCGTCACCGAGCTTCACCACCATACCGACGCCCTGTTCCCGGATAGCGGGCGGCGGGTGCCGTTCGGCACGGGCACCAGCATCTTTTATAAAAATGTAGATTACCGTTTTCGCAATGATACCGATACCCCGGTGCAGCTGCTCATCTGGCAGGAGGAACACGACCTGTGCGGTGAGCTGCGGGCGGGGCATTCCTTCCCGTACCGCTGGCGTATCGTGGAGGAGGATCACCACTTCAAACGGGAGCAGGACGGTAACTACTACCGCTGCAGCCGCATTTATCGTCTTAAAATGGACTGTGAAGGTAACGAGCTTGACAGAGAATTGCTGCTTGTAAACCATTCTAAAGTGATGTATGACCCCGCACTCATCCCGCCGGAGCAGCTCCGGGAGGAACAGCCATGTTGAGAGAACGGAGCTTTTCCCATCGGGGCGGCATTTGCTGCCGTATGGGGGAACAGGCTCTCGGCTGGGATGAACTGCACGGCCGGGCGGCTGCTTTGGCAGCGGTGCTGGCCGGGGGCAGCGGCCCCGTTTTGCTCTACGGCCCCAAATCCCCCGATTATGTGATCGCCATGGTGGGCTGCCTTTGGGCAGGCAGGCCGTATATCCCGGCCGGGCCGCACCTGCCGGTGCTGCGGGTCGCTGCTATGGCGCGGCAGTCCGGTGCAAAAACAGCGGTGTGCATCACCCCGCTGCCCCAAGACGCTGCGGCGGGCTTGACCTGCATCCGGCTGCCGCAGCAGGGCGAGGAGGACTATACCCTGCCGCCTGTTTCCGGGGATGAGGTCGCCTATATCCTGTTTACCTCCGGCAGCACCGGCACACCAAAGGGAGTGATGGTCACCTACGCCAATCTGGATCATTTTATCGAATGGTTCATCGGCCGGCCTGCGATTGCGGGGCTTTACCCCCACGCCGTTCTTAATCAGGCGCAGTTTTCCTTTGACCTTTCGGTCGCCGATTTGTCCTACGCCCTTTTTACCGGCTGCACCCTGGAGCTTCCCGTCGAAGATATGCCGATCCATGCCATGGGCAGCCGGGCGGAGCTGGCTGTGATGACCCCGTCCTTTGCAGACTGCTGCCTGCTGGAGGAGCAGTTTACCGCCAAAAACCTGCCCTGCCTGCAAACCGTATTTTTCTGCGGGGAGCCGCTGCGGGGCAGTACGGTGCGGCGGTTATGGCAGCGTTTTCCGGGGCTTCGTGTCATCAATGCCTACGGCCCTACCGAGGCCACTTGTGCCGTCACCTCGGCGGAGATCACCCCGGCGCTGGCACAGCAGGAGGCTCTGCCCATCGGCCATGATGGGGGAGAGGCGGTCGAGGTTTTACTGGATCAGGATGGTCGCATCACCCTGCAAGGGAAAAGCGTTGCCGTAGGGTATCTCGGCGGGGAACGCTTTTCAGGCCGATTCCCGACAGGCGATTTAGGCCGGCTCGAAAACGGCCTGCTGTGGTATATTGGCCGCTGTGATGACCAGATCAAATATAAAGGCTACCGCATCGAGCCCGGCGAGATCGAAGCGGCTATGACAGCGCTGCCGGGGGTGCGGCAGGCGGTCGTACTGCCCCGCAAGGACCGCTTCGGTCGGGTCATTTCGCTGCGGGCGCTGGCCGCCGCGGAGGACAATGTACGGGAGGATGATCTCCGCCGCAGCCTGCGGCAAACCATGCCGGATTACATGATCCCGCGGCAGATCGCCTTTTGCGCCGCACTGCCCATCACGACTAATGGCAAGACCGATCGCCGAAGGGCTGCGCAAACGGCGGATGCGCTTTGGCAGGAAACAGAGTATACGAACGGAGGGACATAAAACATATGACAAAGGAAAAGCTGTTGCAAAGCCTGTGCAAGGCCTGTGACAGGCCGCTTAATTGGGACACCGAGCTTTTGCAAAGCGGGTATCTTGATTCGCTGGCGATGGTTCTGCTGGAGGAGGAAATGGAGCTGGCCGGGGAGCGCTTCTCGGTGGCAAGAATACCGCATGATGCACTGGCGACCCCGCAGGCGCTTTGGGATTGGTACAGCACCGGGGCAAATAAATAAGACGCCGGCATAGGGCGATCGACTGCTGCGGATGATTTGACAGGCAACCTGTGATGTGCTAAAATCATCGGGTTATATCAGAAGGGGAGTGACGGTATGTCAATCATCGAGCTGCTGCTCATCGGCATCGGTCTTTCTATGGATGCATTTGCGGTGGCCATCTGCAAGGGGCTTGCCATGCGGCGCATCAATTACCGCCACACCCTGATCATTGCGTTGTCGTTCGGCGGCTTTCAGGCACTCATGCCCTTTATCGGGTGGCTGCTGGGCAGTCGCTTTGCACGGTATATCACCCGGTACGATCACTGGATCGCTTTCCTTCTTCTGCTGTTCATCGGTGGGAAGATGATATGGGACACCCTGCACGAGGGGGACGGGGATGATATAGATTTTGCGGGCGAACGGCTGGATATCAAGGAGCTGCTGCTGATGGCGGTAGCGACCAGCATCGATGCGCTGGCGATGGGTATTACCTTTGCATTTCTTTCGGTCAAGATTGGCGTTGCGTGCGGGATCATCGGTGCTGCGACCTTTCTCATTTCGACGCTGGGCGTGTTTATCGGCAACCGTTTCGGGGCAAAATACAAAAATAAAGCCTCCATGACCGGCGGCATCATCCTTATCCTCATCGGCTTTAAGGTCTTACTGGAGCATTTGGGCGTTTTTGGGTAAAAAATTACCCAGGAACACATTGACAAATCCTCCGCAACATACTATAATGACCCCGTAAAAGGGAGTAGTTTGCGCAGTTCTTCTGCGTTGGGCGGTGTCGTCATCCCGGCGCCTCGGCGCTCGTACCGTCCATAGACACGCTGTGTTTAGAACAAGACTTTTACAAAGGCTCTTTTGAGGTCTTTGTAAGAGTCTTTTTGTTTGGAATAACCGCAAATACAATGTACGAGGTGACTGACTATGATTTTCGATGAAATCGGCAGCCTGTTTATTAATGTGGCGGCATTAAGCGACTGGCGCTACTGGGTCATGTGGCTCATCGGCGGCCTGCTCATTTATCTGGCGATCGCCAAGGATATGGAGCCGACGCTTTTGCTGCCGCTGGGCTTTGGTACCATTCTGGTTAATATCCCGCTTTCCGGCGCCATTGATCAGGTCGGGGCAAACGGGCAGGTGACCGAGGGTGCGTTATCCACCCTGTTCAATGCCGGTATTGCCAATGAACTGTTCCCGCTGATCCTGTTTATCGGTATCGGCGCCATGATCGACTTCGGCCCGGTTTTAAGCAACCCCAAGCTGATGATCTTCGGTGCAGCGGCGCAGTTCGGTATCTTCCTTACCTTCTGTGCGGCGTCCATGTTCTTCGGCACCAATGACTCTGCCTCCATCGCCGTCATCGGCGCAGCGGATGGCCCTACCTCCATCTTCGTTTCCCAAATGCTCAATTCCAAATATCAGGGTGCCATCATGGTGGCAGCCTATTCCTACATGGCGCTGGTGCCCATCATCCAGCCGCCGGTCATCAAGGCGCTTACCACCCGCAAGGAACGCCTGATCCGCATGCCCTATAAGCAGGTGGAGATCAGCAAAACCACCCGCATCCTGTTCCCGATCATGGTAACCATCGTGGCCGGCATCATCGCCCCCACCTCGGTGGCGCTTATCGGCTTCCTCATGTTCGGCAACCTCATCCGTGAATGCGGCGTGCTTAATTCCTTGAGCGAAACCGCCCAGCACGTACTGGCCAATCTCGTGACCATCTTCCTCGGCATCACCATTGCCGCCAATATGCAGGCGGAGCAGTTCCTCAAACCGGAAACCCTGCTCATCCTCTGCCTTGGCCTGGTGGCGTTCATCTTTGATACCGCCGGCGGCGTGCTGTTTGCAAAATTCCTCAATTTGTTCCTCAAGACCAAGATCAACCCGATGATCGGTGCAGCCGGTATTTCCGCCTTCCCGATGAGCGGCCGTGTGGTGCACAAGCTGGGTCTGGCCGAGGATAAGCAGAACTATCTGCTGATGCAGGCCATCGGCGTGAATGTTTCCGGTCAGATCGCCTCCGTTGTAGCGGGCGGCCTGATCCTGAACTTCTTCCTGTAATAAAGGGGGTAAACAGTATGAACTTTAATCCCGGAGCGTTTATCGGCAACCTCCACTATCTTGTATCGGGTATGCTGGGGATATTTCTTGTTATCGGCATCATTATTATTTTCACCATGCTGCTCAATAAGCTCTTCCGCAAAAAATCCTAAAAAAACATTAAAAAACTCTTTACACTTCGTTTATTGCATCCGGCCGGGGAAAGCGCTATCTTTTAGGTAGGATAGTATGATGGAAAAGGGACGAAGCAATGACAATGACAGACCGTCAAAAGAAGATATGGGGCATTGCCGCCATCATTGCATTGGTGGTATTCACCGGGCTGCTGTGCTGGTTTGTAGGGCGGCCGATGATCCGTTTTGTCTCCGAGCCCGATGAGTTTCGGGAGTGGGTGGACGGCCACGGCATTTGGGGCAGGGTTGCCTTTATCGGCATGGTCATCTTTCAGATCATCGTCGCCATCATTCCCGGCGAGCCGCTGGAGATCGGTGCCGGGTATGCCTTCGGTGCGCTGGAAGGCACCATCCTGTGCCTGATCGGCGCAGTACTGGGCGGCGCCATTGTGGTGCTGCTGGTGCGGCGATACGGCATCAGGCTGGTCGAGGTTTTCTTTCCCCGGGAAAAGATCATGTCGCTGCCCTTTATGCAGGATAACCGCCGTTTGGAGCTGCTGGTGTTCATCGTTTTTCTGATACCCGGCACCCCGAAGGATCTGTTATGCTACGCGGTGGAGCTTACCACCCTGCGTATGCGTGACTGGCTTTGGATCTCACTGGTGGCGCGAATTCCGAGCATTATAACCTCCACCATCGGCGGAAATGCCCTGGGGGAGCAGAACTATCGCTTTGCGGTCATCGTCTTTGCCATTACGCTGCTTATCAGCCTTTGCGGTATACTGGTGTATCGCCGCATCTGCCGCAAGGAAAACAGCGAGCAAAGTAATCCGCCCGTTACGACGGAAAGCCCCCGCAAAGAATAAAATCAGCAAAAATATCGGCCCCACTTTCCTTTTCCGGGAGAGCGGGGCCGCTGTTTTTTGAGTTATCGTACAATGATCTGCCCGAGAACCTCACCGACCTTACCGTGAATGGTAAGAGAGGTCCGGTTATCCATCGGGGTGGGGTCACGGTTGATTAAAACCAGATCGCTGCCGCGAAAATAACGAATCAGCGAAGCCGCCGGGTAAACGGTAAGGGAGGTCCCGGCGATGATCAGCATATCCGCCTCCGAAATATACCGCAGGCTTTCATCGATGGTACGGCTGTCCAGCTGCTCCTCATACAGTACCACATCGGGCTTTATCAGACCGCCGCAGCTGCAGCGGGGGATACCGGTGCTGTTCAGGATCTCCTCGGCGGAATAGCACTTATGGCATTTTTGGCAGTAGTTGCGGTGGACGCTCCCATGCAGCTCCAGCACGTTTTTGCTGCCGGCCATCTGGTGCAGCCCGTCTATATTCTGTGTCACAACTGCCGAAAGCCTCCCGGCGGCCTCCAGCTCGGCCAGCTTACGGTGGGCGGCGTTGGGGCGGGCGGTCAGGCAGATCATTTTCTGCCGGTAGAAATTAAAGAATTCCGCCGTATGGCTGATAAAAAAGCTATGACTCAAGATGGTTTCGGGCGGATAGTCAAACTTTTGATGGTAAAGCCCATCGACCGAACGAAAATCGGGGATGCCTGACTCGGTGCTGACACCGGCGCCGCCGAAAAACACTATGCGGCGGGAGCCGTCGATCATCTGCTGCAGCTTTTCAATGTCCTTGTCCATGGGGCCTCCTTGTCTGTGCGTAAAAAGCCGCCGGTGGGCGGCTTTTTGCTTACTGCTTCGGCTTGATTTTATCGGGGTTTCGGCGCAGCTTTTCCTTGGTACCGTCCGGCTTTTGAATGTAGGTATGCTCCAGCGTATGCCGCAGGCTTTCCCGCATTTCGGCAATATACTGCCCACGCAGCTCCATGCGCTCCTTTATCTCCTCATCGGTCAGGTCACGCTCCCGCGAAAGCCTGGAAAGATGACTGATACGATCCAACTTTTTCTGTTCCATAGCGGCTCCTTACTTATTCAAAATCAGATCGATGAGGTGCTGCACGACATCATAGTTAAACTGGTACTTGGCGATGACACAGCCGCCGATGACCAGCCCGATGAAGATCAGCTGCAGCAGCAGCGAGGCAATGCCCAGATTGCGGCGATTGCGGTTATTCCCCCGCCGGAAGGTCCATTTTATGGCGCAGATAAAATTGACGATCGGGATAAAAAGCAGGATAAGCGCACCCATAAAAGCACCGACACCCAAAACGGAGGTATCAGGCGGAGCCTTGCGGGGCTTTTCCGGTTCCTCGGCCGGCTGCGGTGCTTCGACCGCCTCGGTATGCTCCTCCGTCCCGGCCGTTACCGCTGCGGGAATATCGGAAAGAAGCTCGTCCTGTTCATTTTCCGGGGGAGTGAAATTCAGCTGTTCATCCATAATGGGACGCTCCTTTTATTGCAGTTTTGCGCCGCACTTTGTACAAAAGGCAGCACCGGGCTGTGCGGGCTCGCCGCAGGCGGGGCACTTCACAGATGCAGTACCTTCTTCTGCGGGGGCTTCCTCGGTATTGATAACGCAGTCGTCATCGGAGGCGTCATCGGATTTAACCAGTGCAATGCGGGCACGCAGCGACTCCACCTGCTCATGCAGCCCCGTGATGGCGGCGCAGTCGGCAGCATAGGCGCTCTCGGGGTTTCTTTTTTCCTGCTCATAGACCTTGCGGCCCAGTTCCAACAGGGAGCTGTTGATATCCGACTGCACCCCGAGAATTTGTGTTTTCAGCTTGGTGATCTCTCCGAGGTCCTTGGCTTTATCGGCGGCAGTCCCCGCCGCGGCGGAAAGCTTTTTACCGAGTTCATCAAAAAATGCCATCGTTAAATCCTCCTTATGCGGGTATATTTTCCGCTTAAATATTAGCACAGTCAGCAGGTAAATTCAATTATTTTTTGGGGCGGAGGGGCAGTAGGCGGCAAGGGGACATTCGCCGCACCGCGGGCGTCTTGCAATGCAGAATTCCCGGCCCAGCAGCACCATGCGATGACAAAACCCGGTGGATTTTTCGGGCGGGATTTTCTCCCGCAGCTGCATTTCCACCTTGTAGGGGTCTTTGCCGGTGGTCAGTCCCAATAGATTGGTGATACGGATGCAATGGGTATCACAGACGTAGGAGGGCTGGCCGTAGATATCCCCGCAAATGAGGTTGGCGGTCTTTCGGCCGACGCCGGGCAGCCTGGTAAGCTCCTCGATGCTGTCCGGCACCTTCCCGCCGTATTCATCCCGCAGCATTTTACACATTTCCACTATATCACGTGCCTTTGTATGATAAAAGCCGCAGCTTCGCACCATTTCCTCCACATCGGCAACATCGGCTTCTGCAAAGGCATTGATATCCGGGTAGCGTGCAAACAGCGCCGGCACCACCATATTGACCCGTGCATCGGTGCATTGTGCCGCCAGCCGCACAGCGATCAGCAGCTCATGTGGGATGCGGTATTGCAGGGAGCAAAGGTCCTGCGGGTACTGCTTTTCCAGCGCCGCAATAATATGCCCGATGCGCTCTTTTTCTTTCATTTTCGCCACGCCCCTTTCCCTACAATGATACGGACAATACGGTAAAATGTCAAGGCACGGGCCCACACTTCGACCATATCCCTGCATGGGAAAAGCTAAAATAGGGAAGACAGGGGGAGGGTCACGAGCATGATCATCTACGGCGATGTACTGGCGGCTGTCAATTTTACCGTCACACTCTTCATTTTGCAGCTGTGTGGAAGGATCCTGGGGGTTCGTCCCGGCAGGGTGGGGAAGTACCTTTCGGCTGCGTTGGGGGCGGTGGCGTCCTTTATCATCTTTGTCCCCATCCGCTCGGTAATATGGCAGCTGTTGTACCGGCTGGCCGTGTCGGTATTTTTAGTCGGCGTTGCGTTCCCATCCTTGAGCCGCCGGAAATTTCTCCGGGCCATCGGGGTATTTTATTTCGTCAGCATCCTGTTTGCCGGGGTCACCATGCTGCTCATCTGGCTGCGGCCGGGACTGGGCTTTTATACCGCCAACGGCGTGGTATATTATAATATCCCGCCGCTGCTTTTACTGGTTTGTATTGCGGCGGCATACGGAGCGGTTGCGCTGTTTGACCGCTTTACCGCCCTGCGGACGCCCCGAAGGGACATTTACCGTATCACGATAGAGCGTCGGGGGCGAACGGTCCCGGTGCTGGCACTTGCAGATAGCGGAAACCGCTTGATCGAGCCGTTTTCCGGCCTGCCGGTGCTGGTGGTCAATGCCGCCGAGATCTGGGGGCTATTAGGCGCCGAGGAACGCCGTGTTGTGCGGGAAAATGATACCGAAACGGCGCTCCCCGGTCTGCGGTGGGTGCTGGCAGGAACGGTCAAGGGCAGCGGGCTGCTGCCCGCCTTTCGTCCGGACCGGATGTATATCGTCATAAACGGCAAAAGGGCGGAGTTGGGCGGCTACATTGCCGCAGCACAGGCCGGAATCGGCAACGGGGATTACAGCGGGGTATTTCACCCCAAGATGATACAGGTACTGCTGTGAGGAGGGAAACAAAATGTTTTTGGTTCTAAAGAGGATATTGTTCAGGCTGATCGCACGGCAATATTGTGAGGTTTACTACATAAACGGGCCCGATAACCTGCCTGCGCCGCTTTCGAGGGAACAGGAGGCTGCTGTATTCCTGCGGCTGGAGGAGGGCGACCCCAAGGCAAAGGAAACGCTCATCACTCATAATCTGCGGCTGGTGGTGTATATCGCGCGGAAATTCGAATCGACCGGTATCGGCATCGAGGACCTGATTTCCATCGGCACCATCGGGCTTATCAAGGCCGTCAATACCTTTTGTCCCGCAAGGAATATCAAGCTGGCGACCTACGCCTCCCGCTGCATCGAAAATGAGATTCTGATGCACCTGCGCAAAATACAAAACCAAAAGACCGAGATCTCCATTGATGAGCCTTTGAATGTAGACTGGGACGGCAACGAGCTGCTGCTTTCGGATATTCTGGGCACAGAGGGGGATACCGTCAACCGCCGGCTGGAGCAGGAGGTGGAATGTAATTCCCTGCGTGCGCTGGTGAATAATCTGGGCGAACGGGAGCAGCGCATCATGCGGCTGCGGTTCGGGCTGGACGGCGGGCGGGAGCGCACCCAAAAGGAGGTGGCGGATATCATCGGCATCTCACAGTCCTATATTTCCCGCCTTGAAAAAAAGATCATCCGGCAGCTGCGGGAGGAAATGCAGCGGGTATATTAAGCGCTCAAATCCCCCACTCGGGGAAAGAAGAAAAATCCCGGCGAAATATGCTGAAATTGCTGTTGCAAAGGGATGGGGAAAAATGCTATACTGACAGTAGTTATAATCAGTATGAAGGAGTGTGTTTTCCGTGCAGGAGGCGAAACAGTTTCCCACCGCATTTTTTGGCTTCGAGCGCAAGTCGGTGCTGGACTATATTTACGAGCAGGATCGGCAGGCACGGGAAGCGCTGGAGGAGCTGGCCCGGCGCAATGACGTGCTGGATCGCAAGGCGGCCGAGCTGGGCGATAAGCTGGCGGCTTTGACGGCGCAGTATCAGCAGGCCGTTGCCGAGGGCGAGGAAAAGGAACGGCGCCTTGCCGAACAGGGCGGCGAATGCGCCCGCTTGCGGGAGCGTACCAATAAGTTGGCCGCCCAGCTGCGGGATAAGGAAAACGCCCTGCAGCTACAAATGGAGCTCAATAAAAAAATGCAGGCCAAGGTGAATGAGCAGGAGGCCGCCATCAACGGGCTGCGGGCCGAGCTGAACGAGGCAAAGCTGCAGGCGGATCTGTTTAAGGGCCGCCACGAGGATTTTAAAGGGCTGAAAAACCAGCTGGATGAAATCAAGACCCAGTTTGCCGAGCGCCTTTCGCAGTTTGAACGGGACTTTAACCGTTTGGAGTCCGAGGTGCCCTGCTGCCGTGCCGCAGCCGCAAAAGCCGGCGACAAAGATGACCATAAGCCGGCAGCCTGCAGGGTAACGCTCCGTCGCCGGGGTGCCCCGCAGCAAAGTGAGGAGTCCGCTAAAATGACAGGCGGCGCCGCAAGCCGTGTATGCAAGATCCTGAATGAGTGGAAGTGATGTGACCGATGATCAAATTGATACCCTCGCTGGAGATGCTTGAGGATATCCTGCGAACCATCCGGATACAGGATGTTTTGGATATCCTTATCGTGGCATATCTGGTCTATAAATTGATCGACCTGCTGCGGGAGACCCGCGCGGGGCAGCTCATCAAGGGCGTACTGGGTATAATCCTTGTGTATGTGCTGTCCCAGGCATTCCAGCTGCGCGCGGTCAGCGCCATCATCCGCTATTTGATCACCTACGGCGTTTTCGCACTGCTTATCATCTTCCAGCCGGAGCTGCGAAAGATCCTGGAGAAGCTGGGACGCACCAGCTTTTCGCTTTCCCAGCTCCGCAGGACGGTCAAAAATATCGGTGACAGCAGCTTTGAAAGCAACAGCAATATGATGCGCTGCATCAATGCCATCTGCGACAGCTGTGCCATCCTTTCCAAGGAACGTACCGGCGCCCTGATCGTCATCGAGCGCAGCACCCGCCTGGGGGATATCATTGCGACCGGCACCCTGGTGGATGCCAATCCCACCGCCGAATTGATTCGCAATATCTTCTTCAAAAATTCCCCCCTGCATGATGGCGCCATGGTCATCCGGGATGGAAGGGTCCATGCAGCCGGTTGCTTTTTGCCGCTGTCCAATAACTACGATATCAGCCGGACACTGGGCACCCGCCACCGCGCAGCCCTGGGAATGTCGGAGGTCAGCGATGCGCTGGTCGTCATCGTTTCGGAGGAAACCGGCGCCATTTCGGTCGCCAAGGACGGAAAGCTCAATCTGCGCCTTACCGTCAATAGCCTCAATTCCATCCTTTGCGATGAGCTGCTGTCCGAGCAGGAGGTCAAAAAAGGCAACCCGATGGATACCCTGATGAACCTCTTTAGGAGGAATGGTCATGAACAAAAATCAAAATGAAGCGGTACAGCCGTCGGCCGACCGTCCCAAAACCATGCGGATCATCCTTTCGGTGGTCATTGCATTTTTTGTGTGGATGGCTGCCATGCTGGCGGCTCCCGAAATTACAAAGCATATTAAGGATGTTCCCATTTCGGTGGATATCCCCACCAGCGCCATGCTGGAGGTCATAGAGGGCGAGGACACCAAGGTCTCTCTTATTCTGGACGGCAAGCAGTTCGAGATCGGCAACTACGGCCCCAAGGACGTCCGTGTTGTTGCGGATGCCTCCAATATCACCGAGCCCGGCACCTACGAGGTACCGCTGAAGGTGCAGGATAACGGCACCCGCAGCTATTCGGTCACCTCCATTTCGCCCTCCAGCGTCACCCTCACCTTTGAAGCGAGAGCCACCAAGCTGCTCCAGATCCAAACCGATATTACCGGGCTTACGACCCCGAAGAACTACATCGCCCCCGAAAACGAGATCACCCTTGACCCCACCACCGTTGAGATCAGCGGGGCGGAAAGTCTGATCTCCCGGGTGGAGCGAGCCGTTATCGAGGTGGATTTCAGCCGGGAGGTAACCACCACCCAGCGGCAGAATTCCAAGATCACCTACTACGATGCCGGCGGCAATAAGCTGGAAACCGAGGGCCTTTCCTATTTCCATCAGGATGTCAGCAATGTTTCCGTCACCATCCCGGTAAAGCGTGTCGCCACGCTGCCGCTCACCGTTTCGTTCCTCAATGTGCCGGAAAACTTCCCGCTGGAGGAGCTCAAATACACCCTTTCGGTGTCGTCGCTGACCGTCGCCGCCGAGGACTCGGTGCTGCGCAATCACAGCAGTCTCGTGCTGGGGTATATCGATTTCAAACAGATGAACCTTTTGACCGGCTCACAGATGGACTTTACGGTGCAGCTGCCGGAGGGCTTTACCGATATGGACGATACCGAGATCGTAACGGTCTCCTTTGCAGCCGATGATCTCGCCTCCGCCAATTTCAGCCTGAAAAACTTCCAGCTGGTGAATGTGCCGGACGGCATCACCGCCACGGTGGATGAAACCTCTCTGCGGGTATATGTGCTGGGCAAAAAGAGCATCATCAACAGCATAGCGGCAGGGGACTTTGTCGTGAAGGTCGATCTTTCCGATATGAAGGCCCGCCCCGGCAAGTACGAGGTGCCGGTATCCATCTATGCCCCCACCAAGGGCTTTGTGTGGGCGGTGGGCGAATACACCGTCACCGTCGAGGCCAAATCCGCCTGATCTGATTACTGATAGTTCGGCTCTGCTTGCTATGGGCAGAGCTGAATTTTCATTCCGGGAGAAAGTATGAGTATCTATCTTGTCAACAATATCATAATACCACTGGATGCGCAGCCCGATTTCCGGCGGGAGGTCATGAATGCGCTGCGCTGTAAAGGCAGGGACCTTTTGTCGGTGGATATCTACCGTAAAAGCGTGGATGCACGCAAAAAGGACCATATCCTGCTCAATTACACCGTAGCCGCCACGCTGAAGGACGGGGTCGTGCTTTCCCCACGCGCCGCAGGCCGCCTGCTTCGGGAGGAAAAACCGAGCTTTACACCGGGAACCGAAAAGCTGCGGCATCGCCCGGTTATCATCGGCACGGGCCCTGCGGGAATGTTTGCGGGGCTTACCCTTGCAAGAGCCGGCTATCGTCCTATCCTTTTGGAGCAGGGTGCGCCGATGGAGCAGCGGATGCTTGATGTCGATAACTTCCTGGTGGAGCACCGGCTGGATGAACGCTCCAATGTCCAGTTTGGCGAAGGCGGGGCAGGCACCTTTTCGGACGGCAAGCTGATGACCCGCATCAACGACAGCTTCTGCCGCGCTGTGCTGGAGGAATTTGTGACGCATGGCGCACCCAAGGAGATCCTCACCGCCGCAAAGCCCCACATCGGCACCGACATCCTGCGAAAGGTGGTTGTCGTCATCCGGGAGGAGATCATCCGGCAGGGCGGGGAAGTGCGCTTTCATACGCTGGTTGAGGACGTGAACCTGAAGAACGGCCGGGTCGTATCGGTCACCGCCAATGGCGAGGAGCTTCCCTGCGACTGCCTGCTGATGGCACCGGGCAACGCAGCCAGAGGGCTGTTTTCCCGCTGCTTGGAGCATGGCATCCCCATAGAAGCAAAACCTTTTTCGGTGGGTGCCAGAATAGAACACCTCCAAGCCGATATCGATACCGCCCTTTACGGTGATTATGCCGGGCATCCCCGGCTCGGTCACGGCGAATACCAGCTTTCGCAGCGGGATGCCGAAACCGGCCGCGCCGTTTATACCTTCTGTATGTGCCCGGGCGGCGTCGTTGTGCCTGCGGCCTCGGAACGGGAAACGGTGGTGACCAACGGCATGAGCTTTCACAGCCGTGCCGGGAGAAACGCCAATTCCGCCCTGGTGGTCTCGGTCGATCCGCAGGACTTCGGCCATAACCCCTTGGACGGGGTGCTGTTCCAGCAGCAAATTGAACAAAGGGCGTATGCGGCGGTTCACGGCTACTTTGCCCCGGCGCAGACGGTCGGCCGCTTTTTGGAGGGCAGGCGCGGTGCGGAATGGGGCAGGGTAGAGCCCACCTATTCCGGCGGGGTACAGCAGTCCGACTTTACCGAGTTCCTGCCCGCCTTTGTAACGGAGCAGATGAAAATCGGCCTCGCGGCGTTCGATCGCAAAATTAACGGCTTTGCCGCCCCCGATGCCGTACTGACCGCCCCCGAAACAAGAACCTCCTCACCGGTACGCATCCTGCGCGGTCACGACCGCCAAAGTATTTCGGTCGATGGGCTTTATCCCTGCGGCGAGGGCAGCGGCTACGCCGGCGGCATCATGAGCAGTGCCGTGGACGGCATCCATACCGCCGGTGCCGTGATCGAGCGTTTTTGCCCGCCCGGTGATTGATAAATTCTGTGTAATATGGTATAATATTTTATCTCAAACGAAAGGAGGGGCCGGAGCTGATGAAGTTTTTTGCATGGAAAGAGAATTTTGCCAAAGCAGAACCGCTCATTGTCGGGAACCGGCCTCTGCCGATGTTCCTTTGCCGGGTACTGGCCTCCCGCGGCATCACCACCTCCGCAGCGGCCGAGGCTTTCCTCAATTGCACCCAGCCTCTTTGTGACCCGCTGGCGCTGCATGATATGGAAAAGGCAGCCTCCATTGTGCGCCGGGCGGTGGAGGACGGCAAAAAAATCCTTGTTTTCGGCGATTACGATTGTGACGGCATTACCGCAACGGTGCTGCTGTATGAATATCTGGAGGGCGAGGGCGCCGACGTCTGCTATTATATCCCGGAGCGCCTCAATGAGGGCTACGGCCTTTCGATGCAGACGATGGAAATGATCATATCCTCCGGCATCGAGCTGATCATCACGGTGGATAACGGCATTTCCGCGCTGGAGGAAATCAGACGCGCCAAGGAAGCCGGTATCGAGGTGGTTGTGACCGATCACCATGCGCTGCCTGCGGAGCTGCCCCCCGCCGATGCTTTGGTCAATTCCGCCTTTGAGGACGACGCCTGCCCCAGCCGTTACCTCTGCGGCGCCGCCATGGCCTTTAAGCTCATCGCGGCAATCGAACAGCAGATCCAGGGCGAAGATGCGCAGGAACTTCTGCTCTCCCAGTACGGCGATCTGGTCGCCATTGCGACGCTGGCCGATGTGGTACCGCTGACCGGCGAAAACCGTACTTTGGCCCGCCTGGGATTGGAGGTACTGGCCCACACCGACCGCCCCGGATTGGTCGCGCTGGCCGAAAACGCCAAGGCTGATCTGACCGCCTGCAGCAGCGAAACCATTTCCTTTGCCATCGCCCCCCGCATCAATGTAACGGGGCGTATCGGCAGCGTGGATACGGCAGTGCAGCTGCTTTTGACCCATAACGAGGAACAGGCCGTCACCTTGGCGGCCGAAATCGAAAAGCTTAATGTGGAGCGCCGCCGGATGGAGGAAGCCATTTCGGCGGAGGCCGAGGAGCTATTGCGCCGCAAGCCATCCCTGCTGCATGACCGCATCCTTACTGTAGTGGGGGATGACTGGCATCTCGGCGTAATCGGCATCTCCGCCGCCAAAATACTGGAGCGTTACCGCAAGCCATGCATCGTCATTTCCGTTTCCGGCGGCATCGCACGCGGCTCCGCCCGCAGTGTGGAGGGCTTCAGTATCATCGATGCCATTACCGCCTGCAGCGAAAAGCTCATGAAGTTCGGCGGGCATCCCATGGCGGCCGGCTTTACGCTGGCGGAAGCGGATATCCCGGCCTTTACGGCGGCGCTGGAGGAATATGCGTCCGAGCACTATCCCATCATGCCGGTGCATGTGGTCAAGCTGGATGCCCCCATTTCGCCGGAGGAGATCACCGTTGCGAATGTGGAGGAAATGGCAGCCCTTGCGCCCTTCGGGTGCGAAAACCCCGTGCCCACCTTCCTGCTTTCCGGCGCAACTGTTCAGACGGTCAGCGCCATCGGCAACGGCAATCATCTTCGCCTTACCGTCACCGCAGGGAAGTACACCGTACCCATGGTCTACTTCGGATTGTCTGTGAAGCAGTTTCCCTTTACGGCCGGTGACCGCATTGATATTGCCTGCAATTTAAGCATCAATGACTATAACGACCAACGAACGGTCAGCGTTCGGGTGGTCAATGTACATCCGGCAGGCTGGCGGCAGGGTGAGACCCTGCGGGCGTCGGCTGCCTTCGATGCCGTTATGCGCGGGGAGGAAATCGCCGATGCAGCCGAGCTTTTCACCCGCAATGACCTTGCCGGGGTGTACCGTTATCTGCGGGATAACAGCCCCGTAACAGCCGGCACCGACGGTCTATTCTACATCCTGCGGAAAAAGCTGGCGGACTATACTTACTTTAAGCATCTGGCTGGCCTGCAGATCATGCAGGAGCTGGGACTGATGGAGACCCCGCAGCCGGAATGCTTTGCCATAAAAAATGGGGACAAAAAGGTGGAGCTGGAGCACTCCGGCACCTTTGTACGCCTCCGGAAAGGATAGGTGAGCGATGGACGCTTTATATGCACAGCTGGCGGAAGCCATTGAAAAATCGAATAAATCATACGACCTGCCCCGGATCGAAGCGGCCTACGAGCTGGCGAAAAAGGCGCATGAGGGTCAGGTACGCTCCTCCGGCGATTTGTACATCTCTCACCCCATTGCAGTCGCCGTCATACTGGTAGGGCTCGGCATGGATTCCGATACCATCATCGGCGCGCTTTTGCACGATGTGGTGGAGGATACCTCCGTCACGCTGGAGGACATCGAAAAGCAGTTCGGCGCCGATGTAGCGGAGCTGGTGGACGGTGTTACCAAGCTCGCCAATATCCCGTATTCCAGCCGGGCGGAGCAGCAGGCGGAAAATGTCCGTAAAATGCTGCTGGCCATGGCCAAGGATGTCCGGGTAGTCATCATCAAGCTGGCGGACCGCCTGCACAATATGCGCACGCTGGATTTCCGCATCCCCGAAAAGCAGCGGGTCAAATCGCTGGAAACCATGGAGATCTACGCCCCGCTGGCGCACCGCCTGGGAATTCGCAGCGTCAAGGAGGAGCTGGAGGACCTCTCCTTAAAGCACCTTGACCCCGTGGCCTACCATGAAATCGAACAGCAGCTGGCCCTGCGCAAGGAGGACCGGGAGGCTTTTCTAAAGAACATCATCAAGCGCATTCAGGCCCGCCTGGAGTCGGAGCACGTGACCGCGCAGATCGACGGCCGGGTCAAGAGCATTTACGGCATCTACCGCAAGATGTATATCCAGGGCCGTTCCTTCGATGAAATCTACGATATCTACGCCGTCCGCATTATAGTGGATACGGTACTGGAGTGCTACAACATTCTCGGTATCATCCACGATATGCTCCGGCCCATTCCCAACCGCTTCAAGGACTACATTTCCACCCCCAAGCAGAATATGTACCAGTCGCTGCACACCACCGTACTGGATAAAGAGGGCGTGCCCTTTGAAGTGCAGATCCGCACGTGGGATATGCACTACACGGCGGAATACGGCGTTGCGGCACACTGGAAGTACAAGATCGGCATGGAGGGTAAGGATGCCCTTGATGAGCGTCTGGCGTGGATCCGGCAGCTATTGGAGTCCCAGAAGGACTCCGACGATGTAGAGGATATCGTCAAATCCATCAAGACCGACATCGCCCCGGAGGAAGTTTTCGTCTTTACCCCCCGCGGGGACGTCATCCGTCTGCCGCAGGGCTCCACCGTGGTGGATTTCGCCTATGCCATCCACTCCGAGGTCGGTAATAAAATGATCGGCGCCAAGGTGGACGGCCGCATCGTTTCGCTTGATTACAAAGTAAAAACCGGCATGATCGTGGAGATCATCACCTCCACCACGCAAAGCAACGGCCCCAGCCGCGATTGGCTCAAATTCGTCAAGACGAGCGAGGCCCGCAATAAGATCCGTTCCTGGTTCAAAAAAGAAAAGCGGGAAGAAAACGTTGCCGAGGGCAAGCTTGCACTCGAAAAGGAAATGCGCCGCAATCTCATCGCCCCGCCGGCCGAGGAACGGGAAAAGTTCATCGCCGATATCGCCGCCCGGCAGAAATACAATACCGTGGATGATTTCTACGCCTCCATCGGTTACGGCGGCGTCTCGCTGGAAAAGATCATGCCCCGCATCAAGGATGATTTCATCCGCCTGTACCGCAAGACCGAGCAGACACTTGCCCCGACCGTCAAAAAGTCCTCGCAAAAGGCCTCCAACGGCGTCATTGTGGAGGGGTTGGAGGGCTGTCTCATCAAATTTGCCCGGTGCTGCAACCCGCTGCCCGGCGATGAGATCGTCGGATTTATCACCCGCGGGTTCGGCGTTTCCATCCATAAATGCGATTGCGCCAACGTAGTAAACGCCCGCCGCCGCGGGGAGGACCCGGAGCGTTGGGTCAAGGCCACGTGGGCCAGCAAGGTCAAGGAAACCTTCAAATCCACGCTGGATATTCTTGCCTCCGACCGCATCGGTATTCTGGCGGATGTCAGTGTGCAGCTGGGCAATATGCGGGTGCCCATCCATTCGGTGATGGCCAAGGAGCTGAAAACCGGGCAGACCAGTATTCAGGTTTCCATCGGCATCAGCGATCTGAACCAGCTGCAAACCATCATCAATAATTTAAGCCGGATCCCCGGCGTATCTTCGGTAAAAAGGGCGGTGCTTTCATGAGAGCAGTCGTACAAAGGGTCAGTGAAGCGTCGGTTTCCATCGCCGGTAAAACGGTCGGTGCCATCGGGAAAGGCTTTTTGATCCTTTTGGGCATCACCGGGGACGACACCCCGGAGCTATGCGCCTATCTTGCCGAAAAATGCGCCGGCCTGCGGGTTTTCACCGATGAAAATGATAAGATGAACCTCTCGCTTCAGGATGTGGCGGGGGAGGTGCTGGTGGTATCGCAGTTCACGCTGTACGGCGACTGCCGCAAGGGCAAGCGCCCCTCGTTCATTGCGGCAGCACGGCCGGAAACAGCCATCCCGCTGTACGAACGCTTTGTGGCGGAGCTGCGGGATCATGACCTGCACGTGGAAACCGGCGAATTCGGCGCCGATATGGCGGTATCTTTAGTCAATGACGGGCCGGTAACGCTGATCCTCGATACCGAGGAAATGCGGACCGGCCGGGTGGAAAAATAAAAGGAGCAACTCAAAATGAAAGTGATCAGCGTACCGATGCACTGCTTTGCATCGAATTGTTATCTCGTCACCAGCGAAAAGGGCAACTGCGCCGTTATCGATCCCGGCATGGAGCCGGAGACCATCATAAACGCCATCGAGCAAAACGGCCTTACCCCCAAAATGATCCTGCTCACCCACGGCCACTACGACCATTGCAGCGCCGTACCGGGGCTGAAAGAGCGTTACCCGGATATTCAGCTGATGGCCGCTGCAAAGGAAGCCGACCTGCTTGCTGACCCCCGGAAGAATTACAGCCTCACCGCCACCGGTGTGGCCGTCACCCTCACACCGGACCGCCTTTTGAAGGAAGGCGATAAAATTGAGCTGGATGAGCTGGAATTCATCGTCTGGGAGACCCCCGGACATACCGCAGGCTGCCTTACCTTCTTCTGCGGGGATGCCGTATTCACCGGCGATACCCTGTTTGTGCAAAGCTGCGGCCGCACCGATATGTACAGCAGCGACTTTATGGACATGGTGGATTCCCTGACCCGCCTGCGCTCCGTCAAGACCAATTATCATATGTACCCCGGCCACGAGCAGGACGGTATGCTGTTCGATCAGTATGCCTGGATCGACAGCCTTGTGGCGCGTATCCGTGCGGCGTATGGTCGTTAAACTGAATCGCCCGGACATCCGCTACGAGGTGGAAAGCCTGACACGGATGCTGCTGGGAGAATCCCCCGTTACGGTCGTCCTGCCCGGAGAAATACCGCCCCGGGACGATGACCATATCACCGTTACCGTCGCGGAACAGCCGGATGGCTGCCTGTGCCGTGTGGTAACCCATTTTGACGGGAAAACCGCCGAAGGCACACAAAGCACCACCCCCGACCGCACCGACTGCGAGCAGGCCGTTTGCCGCCTCATTTATGATCAGCTCACCACGCTGCTGGGGCACACCCTCCCGTGGGGGATGCTCACCGGGGTGCGACCGGTCAAGCTGGTGCGCCAGATGGCCGAAACCGGCATGACCGAAGCCTTGATCGAACAAAAGCTGCTCGATTACGGCGTCAGCCCGGAGCGGGTACAGCTCTCCCTTGAAACATGGCAGAACCAGCGGGACATCATATCGGCGCTTTCACCGGAAAAGATCAGCCTCTATGTGTCCATCCCGTTTTGTCCCTCCCGGTGCAGCTACTGCTCCTTTGTGTCCCATTCCATCGAACGGGCCGCCGATATGCTGGAGCAATACCTGCCCTTACTGCTGCGGGAGCTCCGGCTTACCGCGTGTCTGATCAAAGAAGCCGGGCTTTCGGTCGTCAGCGTTTACATCGGCGGGGGAACCCCCACCACCCTTTCTGCGCCGCAGATGGAACTGCTGCTGCAGGAGATCTGTAAAGACTTTGACCTTTCCGCCTGCGAGGAATTCACCGTAGAAGCGGGGCGCCCCGATACCATCACCCGGGAAAAGCTCATGGTTTTGGCGAAAAACGGGGTAAACCGCATCAGCATCAATCCGCAGACGCTAAATGATACGGTGCTGGAGGCCATCGGGCGGCGGCACACCACGGCCGACTTTATGGCGGCGTGGCGTCTTTCGGAGGATTTTTCCTTTGCCCGCAACGTCGATCTTATCGCCGGGCTGCCGGGGGATGATTATGCATCCTTTTGCCGCACACTGGATGAGATCATCGCCCTGCACCCGGAAAATATCACCGTACACACCCTCACCGTCAAGCACGCCTCCACCCTGAAGGAGCAGGGCCCGCAGCGGCGCACCGCCATGGAAATGGTGGAGTATTCCCGCAGTACCCTGGAGCGGGCAGGTTATCTGCCGTACTACCTGTACCGGCAAAAGGGCACCGTGGAGGCGCTGGAGAATGTGGGCTACACCCTGCCGGGGCTCGCCTGCAAATACAATGTCTATATCATGGATGACGGGCATACCATAATTTCAGCGGGGGCGGGCGGCGTCACAAAGCTGGTTCCGCAGGGGCCGCAGCGTATCACCCGCAGCTTCAATTATAAGTACCCCTACGAGTATATCAACCGTTTCCAAACAATGCTGGAGCGCAAGGCAGCCCTGCCGCTCGGGCATTTGAACGATACCGAACAGACCGAAAGGAGTTGACGTTTATGGACGAAATGAACCGGATGCGTTGGGATGAGTTTGTCGGCAAGGCCAAGCAGCTCGGCAAGGCCGTGGGCGAAGTCGCCGGCGAGGTAGTGGATGTTTCCCGCCAGAAGCTGGACGAAATGAAAAAGCGTCGGGAGCTGGAGGACTGTTACCTTACGCTGGGCAAAATGTACTATGCCATGCTGCAGGAGGGCGACGATAATACCGAGGCCGCCCGTGTCGTTGCGGAGCACGCTGCCGCCATCAAGGTGATCCTGGAAGCCGCCGCCGCCAAAAAGCAGCGGGAGCAGGCCGAGATCCACATGGTAGCCTGCCCGCACTGCAATCGGCTGGTGCCCTCCACTGCCGCCTTTTGCAGCTATTGCGGCAAGGCCATCTATCCTGCGGACGAAAATAAATAAGCCAGAAAAGATAGGGGAAGTCGAACGGCAAGTGCGCTGTTCGGCTTTTCTTTTTTCGGGCGGAAGGGGCGAGGGCGAATGAAACCATCCGGTAGACAAAGCATCGTGCAGGGGGCAGTCATTTTAACGGCGTCCACCCTCATTGTAAAATTCGTCGGGGCGCTTTTCAAAATCCCGCTGGCGAATATATTGGGCGGGGTGGGGATGTCCTACTTTGTTTCCGCCTATGATGTCCTCATCCCCATCTACTCCATGACGGTGACAGGGCTGGGGGTGGCGGTCTCCCGCATGGTCTCGCAGCAGTGGGAGGGGAACGGCTCCGCCGCATCCATCCTTAAAACCGCCCGGGTTATGTTCTTTATCATCGGATCATGTTCGGCGGCTCTCCTGTTTTTCGGGGCTGCTCCCCTCACCGGGCTCATCGGCAATCCGTCGGCGGCGTTATCGGTTTGCTGTATTGCGCCGTCGGTGCTGTTTTCCTGTCTTTCTTCGGCCTACCGCGGGTATTTTCAGGGTCGGCAGAATATGCTCCCCACCGCCAAAAGCCAAATTCTCGAAGCCTGCGTTAAATTAGTCGCCGGTATTTTTGCCGCATGGCTGATCCACACCAATCTTACGGCATCCGCAGCAGCAGGCACGCTTGGGTGGCCCGGCACACCGCAGCAGATCGAGCTTCGCATCCTGCAATATTCGGCGGCCGGGGCGGTGCTTGGCGTTACATTCAGCACCCTCTGCGGGCTGTTGCTGATCCGCATGCAGTACCGCAAAACCCGCATCGACGGCAGGGGGCGATATAGCGGCGCCGCTGCGGGTCAATTATGCCGCATCGCCCTGCCCATCGCCCTTACCTCGCTCTGCGCAAACCTCACCACCGTCGTCGATTTAAGCTCGGTGATGAATTGCCTGAAAAACGCCGTTCTGCGGGGCGGTGATACCATCCTGCAGATGTACGGCGGCTGCATCCCGCCGGAGGTCAGCGCCGAGGTGTTGCCGGAATATTTGTACGGCTCCTATTCGGGGCTTGCCGTCTCGGTCTTTAATCTCGTCCCGGCTGTTACGGCAGGCATCGGCATGAGCGCCGTCCCCGCCATCGCCCGGTACTGCTCCTGCGGCGATGACCGGTCTCTCCTGCACTCGGTGGAAACGGTAATGGCAACCACGGCGGCGGTGGCGTTCCCGGCAGGGCTGGGCATTTTCACCTTTTCCGGGGAGATCCTAGCCTTTTTATACCCCCATCAGCCCATGGAGGCCGCCATTGTCGCCCCTACGCTGCGCATCATGGGGCTGGTCACCATTCTCATCGCCTTTTCCGGCATCTTTAATAACATCTTGCAGGCCTCCGGCATGGAGAAAACCCCGCTGGCCGCGCTGTTTATCGGCGGCCTCCTTAAAATGCTCACCAACCTGCTGCTCGTCTCCCGCCCGGAGCTCAATATCCACGGTGTTGCCTACGGCAGCCTGCTCTGTTACAGCTTCATCCTGCTGTTCGGCGCCTGCCGGTGGTTCCGGGTCGGCAGGCCGTTTGCGGGGGCCGGTATTCTGCTCAAGCCCGCCCTGTCGGCGGTGCTGTGCTGTATCGCCGCACGGATGACCTACCGGCTGCTGTTTTCCCGCTTCGGCAACGGCATTTCACTGCTTACGGCGATTGCGGCAGGGGGCGTCGTGTATCTCACAATGTTATTTTGGCTGAAGTTTATTAAAAGTGCTGAAATATGCCTTGCTTTTTCGGGCAAGAATAAAAGAAAATAACTTGAAATCATGCGGCTTTTCCTGTAAAATGGGTTTTACCATCTGAAAAGCAGGTAAGGTCAATGCAAAAGCCTTTGGAGAAGAATTCTTATAGCTGTGAGGATCTCGTGCAGATCGTCGAGATGCTGCGAAGCCCCGAAGGATGCCCATGGGACCGCGCGCAGGATCATCACACCATCCGCAATAACTTTCTGGAGGAAACCTACGAGGCCGTTGAGGCGATCGACCGCAGCGACCCCGTGTTACTGCAGGAGGAGCTGGGGGATGTTCTGCTGCAGATCGTGCTGCATACCCAAATGGAAGCGGAAACCGGCCGCTTTGATTTTAACGATGTATGCGGTGGCATCTGCCGCAAAATGATCGACCGACACCCCCACGTATTCGGCAGCGAAAGCGCTTCGGATCTGGGGGAGGCGTTGGAAACATGGGAGCAGCAGAAGCGCCGGGAAAAAGGGCTGTATACGCTGGAGGATCGGCTGCGGCAGGTTTCTGCGGCACTGCCGGCGCTTATGCGTGCACAAAAGCTGTGCAGCCGTGCCGAAAAGGGCGGATGCACTGCGGACAGGCCGGATGACGAGCTGCGTCAGGCGCTGGAGCAGGCTTTGACCGCCGGGGAAGAGCAGTCGTCTGCATCCTGGGGGAAACTTCTGTTTCTTATTTCCGCCAGGATGAACCGGGAAGGGCTTTCCGCCGAGGAAGCGCTTTCGCACGAATCCGACCGGATGATCGAGAGCTTTTTGGGGAGGAACCATAGCGAGGCTTGAGCCGTTTTCGGCCAAACGTGCGCTGTGTATATATGGGCAGGGTTGCCCGCTATTTAAAAATCAGGAGGAAACAAACATGACTAAAGCTGAAATGATCGTTGCCGTAGCCGAGAAGGCCGGAATGACCAAAAAGGACGCCGAGAAGGCTGTTTCTGCTGTTCTGGAGACCGTTACCGAGACTCTGAAGAAGGGCGATAAGATTTCCCTGACCGGTTTTGGCTCTTTCGAGGTCAAGACCCGCGCCGCTCATGCCGGCATCAACCCCAAGACCGGTGAGTCCATCACCATTGCCGCCAGCAAGGCTCCCGTATTCAAGGCCGGCAAGGGTCTCAAGGACGCTGTAAAATAAGAGTTTCTGCGGAGCCGGTGCCAGCGCACCGGCTCTTTTATAAGGAGGAGCCGTATGCGGCTGGATAAATATCTCAAGGTCTCACGCATCATCAAGCGGCGCACCGTAGCCAATGAAGCCTGCGATGCCGAACGCGTGATGGTCAACGGCAGGGTCGCCCGTGCATCCTACGAGGTCAAAATCGGGGACGTCATCGAGATCAATCTTGGGCAAAAGCCGGTCAAGCTGCGGGTCACCGCCCTCAAGGAGACCACCAATAAGGATAACGCCTCGGAAAATTTCGAGATCCTGTAACGGGAAAGCCGCAGCGGTGACTGCGGTTTTTTCATTTCCATTTCTTTCAATGCCCGGCGCTGTTTACTGCCCGGCGGGGCGGCCCATACTTCTGCCATTGTACCGGCGGAGGTTCAGGCCATGTATTATAAAGTTGAGATCAGCGGTGTTGATACATCCAAGCTCAAGACGCTGAAGCACGAGGAGACCAATGAGCTGCTGCGGCGGGCGCACGCCGGGGATAAGGCTGCCCGCAATCTTCTGGTGGAATGCAACCTCAAGCTGGTTTTAAGCGCTGTCCAGCGCTTCAGCGGCCGGGGCGGCAATCCCGATGATCTCTTTCAGGTGGGCTGCATCGGCCTCATCAAGGCCATCGAACGCTTCGATATCGAATTGGGGCTGCGGTTAAGCACCTATGCCTTTTCGCTCATCATCGGGGAAATGCGGCGGTTCTTGCGGGATTGCGGCATGGTCAAGGTGACCCGCCGTGTGCGGGAGCAGGCCATTGCCGCCCTGAAAAAGAAGGAAGAGCTGCAAAACGCCCTCAATCGTGAACCGACGGTAGAGGAGATCGCGGCGGCGATGGGGCAGCCCAAGGAGGACGTGGTGCTGGCGATGGAGGCCATCATGGAGCCCACCTCCCTCTATGACCCCGCCTATTCCGACGGCCGGGAAAATGTCTGCATTATCGACCAGGTACAGGATAAAACCGGGGTCAGCGACTGGCTGGATGAAATGCTGCTGCGTCAGGCGATGGAGGCACTCTCCGACCGTGAGAAAAAGATATTGTCCCTGCGCTTTTTCGCCGGAAAAACACAGATGGAGGTCAGCCGGGTGGTGGGCATCTCACAGGCACAGGTCTCCCGCATCGAAAAGGGTGCGCTGCAGCATATCAAAACGCAGCTGTAAACCGGAAAAGCCCTGCCGCATAGGATAGATACAAGAACCGGCGATAGGGGAGGGAAGCGGATGATGTGCAGTCTGATGGACCTGCGCTGCAAGGAAGTGGTCAATATCCAAAACGGCGCCTGCCTCGGGTGCGTCTCGGATGTCGAATTCGATACCTGCACCGCCCTCATCTGCTCCCTTATCATCTACGGGCGGCCGCGCTTTTTCGGGCTGCTGGGCCGTGAGCCCGACCTCATCATCCCATGGGGGCAAATCAAGTGCATCGGCGAGGATACCGTTCTGGTGGAAAACATCGCCTGCCCGGCGCCGCCCCGCAGGCGTTCTCCCTTTGCGGGGGCTTTACATTAAATAGGAGCCCGGAAAGGTGCAAAATCTGCCGGATTTCTTGCATTTAGTGCTTGCTTTTTCTATCATCCTATGATAAACTATATTGGTAAAACGCATGCGGTACGATCTGTTCGGCCATGTGCCCGCAAGGGTGGCAGGGCGGAGATGACTGCCGCAGAGGTTACAAAAAACAAATTTTTGGAGGAAAAAACATGGCAGTAGTATCTATGAAACAGCTTCTGGAGGCCGGCGTACACTTTGGTCACCAGACCCGTCGCTGGAACCCCAAGATGGCGCAGTACATCTTCACCGAGCGTAACGGCATCTACATCATCGACCTGCAGAAGACCGTTAAGAAGCTGGAGGAGGCTTATGACTTCGTTCGTGAGCTTTCCGCAAACGGCGGCACCGTACTGTTTGTCGGTACCAAAAAGCAGGCCGGCGATTCCATCCGTGAGGAAGCCGAGCGCGCCGGTGCTTACTTTGTAAACGCCCGTTGGCTGGGCGGCATGCTCACCAACTTCGAAACCATCCGCAAGCGCATCCGTCGTCTGGAGCAGCTGCGCAAGATGGAGGCCGACGGCACCTTCGAGCGTCTGCCCAAGAAGGAAGTCGTTAAGCTGGAGCTCGAGATCGAGAAGCTCGAAAAATATCTCGGCGGCATCAAGGATATGAACAAGCTGCCCGCCGCTATGTTCGTTGTCGATCCCCGCAAGGAGAAGATCGCCGTTGCCGAAGCACACAAGCTGGGCATCCCCGTTATCGCTATCGTTGATACCAACTGCGATCCCGATGAGATCGACTATGTCATCCCCGGTAATGATGACGCCATCCGTGCCGTTAAGCTGATCTCCTCTGCGATGGCCAACGCTATCATCGAGGGCCATCAGGGCGCTATGGGCGCTGCCGAGGCAGAGGCCGAAGCCGAGGCTGCCGAGACCGAGGAATAATCAGAATAGTACGGAGAAGCCCGAAGCACCTTCGGGCTTTTCTTGAGAAAACGTGATAAATACCCATTAAAGATACAGGAGGAAACAAAAATGGCATTTACTGCTCAAGATGTTAAGGACCTGCGCGAAAAGACCGGCTGCGGCATGATGGACTGCAAAAAGGCCCTGGCCGCTTCCGACGGCGATGTAGAAAAGGCGATCGAGTTCCTGCGTGAAAAGGGCCTGGCCGCTGCTGCCAAGAAGTCCGGCCGTGTTGCTGCCGAGGGTATCGTCTGCACTATGGTAGACTACGATAAGAAGGTCGGCGTTGTGATCGAGATCAACTCCGAGACCGACTTCGTCGGCAAGAACGCTGAATTCATCAGCTTTGTTGAGGCCTGCGCCAAGACCGTTATCGATGAGAACCCCGCCGACGTTGACGCCCTGATGAACTGCAAGCTGGCCGGCACCGATGTCACCGTTGATGCTGCCCTGAAGGATAAGATCCTCACCATCGGCGAAAACCTGAAGATCCGTCGCTTTACCCGCTACGAGGGCAATGTAGTCAGCTACACCCACGGCGGCGGCCGTATCGGCGTTCTGGTTAAGTTCGAGCTGGATGGCGTTGCTGCCGATAAGGACTTCGAGACCTTCGGTAAGGATATCGCCATGCAGATCGCAGCCGTCAGCCCCAGCTATATCTGCCCCATGTGCGTTCCCGAGGACGTAGTTGCCAAGGAGAAAGAGATCGTCCTGGCCCAGATCGAGAACGATCCCAAGCTGGCCGGCAAGCCCAATCAGGTGAAGGAAAAGATGGTCGATGGCCGTATCAACAAGTTCTATAAGGAAGTCTGCCTGCTCAAGCAGCCCTTTGTTAAGGACGGCGAAATTGATGTCGCAGAATACATCGAGAAGACCGGCAAGGAGCTGGGCGGCACCATCAAGGTTGCCGAATTCGTCCGTTATGAAAAGGGCGAGGGCATCGAGAAGCGCGAGGATGACTTCGCTGCTGAAGTTGCCAGTATGGTAAAATAAGGCGAATATCCCATTAGCACTGCTTATCAATAACAGAAAAGCCGGTAGCTTTCCTTATGGATTGCTGCCGGTTTTTTGTATTAAGAAAGGGTTACCGCATCATTTTATGATAAATTCCATAAGTAAACCTAATATCGAATGTAAAATCATTAAGCAATTCTAATGGGCACTTTCCTTTCTTCGGGCAGATTTGCCCCCATTTTATAGAAAAATAACGGTTGATTTACAAAGTGAATTGGGCTATAATGATTTTCATTATACTATGAGGAGGGCTTTACCATGAAATTTTCCGAAATGAAATATGAACGGCCGGATGCCGAGCAGTTGAAGACCGAGCTGAACGGGTTGACCGAAAAGCTGAAGGCTGCCAAAAGCTATGACGAAGCCAAGGAGCTTTTCCTTGCGCACGAAAAGCTGAATAAGCACATCAGCACCTATGCCAATCTTGCGCACATCCGCCACACCATCGATACCCGCGACGCCTTTTACGATGGGGAAATGAAGTTCTGGAATAAGGTAGACCCCGAGCTGGAGGAGTGCAATCAGGCCTGGACACAGGTGATGCTGGAGTCCCCCTATCGTCCGGAGTTTGCGGCGGAATACGGCGATCTGATGTTTGTGAATGCCGAAATCGCCCGGAGAACCTTCTCTCCCGCTATTATTGAGGACCTGCAGAAGGAAAACGAGCTGACCGTTGAGTATGAAAAGCTGCTGGCCTCCGCACAGATCCCCTTTGAGGGCGGCGTATATACCCTTTCACAGCTGACGCCCTTTAAGAGCGACCCCGACGACGCCCGCCGCCTGGCCGCATGGAAGGCCGAAGGCGACTGGTATAAGGAAAACCAAGCCAAATTTGATGAGCTGTACGATAAGCTGACCCACCTGCGGGATGAAATGGGCAAAAAGCTGGGCTATGAGGGCTATACCACCCTGGGCTACTACCGCATGGGCCGCAACTGCTACACCAAGGAGGATGTCGAGAAGTTCCGCCGGGCAGTAGTGAAGTACCTTGTGCCGGTGGCGGATGCCATTTACCGGGAGCAGGCCAAGCGCCTGGGCAAGGAATACCCCATGAGCTTTGCCGATAATGCGCTGGAATTCCGTTCCGGCAACCCCAAGCCCGTCGGCACCCCCGATGAGATTTTGGCGATGGGCCGCAAATTCTATGATGAGCTTTCCCCCGAAACCGGTGAGTTCTTCCGCATGATGCTGGATAATGAGCTGCTGGACGTGCTTTCCACCGAGGGCAAGCGCAGCGGCGGCTACTGCACCAGCATCGCCGATTATGAGGTTCCTTTTATCTTTGCCAACTTTAACGGCACCCAGCACGACGTGGAGGTAGTGACCCACGAGGCCGGCCATGCATTTGCCGCCTATATGAACCGCCACCGCATCCCCACCTCCTACATCTGGCCCAGCATGGAGGGCTGCGAGGTTCATTCCATGTCGATGGAATTTATGGCGTGGCCGTGGGCAGAGGGCTTCTTCGGGGAGGACGCCCGCAAGTTCCGTTACAGCCATCTTTCCGGCGCCCTTACCTTTATCCCTTACGGCACCATGGTAGACCACTTCCAGCACGTGGTATATGAAAAGCCCGATATGACCCCGGGAGAGCGCCATAACGTCTGGAAGGAGCTTTTGGGCATCTATATGCCGTGGATGAAGCTGGACGGCGATATTCCTTTTTACAGCGAGGGCGAGGGCTGGCAGCGTCAGCATCATATTTACTCTATGCCGTTCTATTATATTGATTACTGCCTGGCGCAGACGGTGGCCCTGCAGATGTGGGCGATGGAGCAGAAGGACCGCAAGGACGCCTGGGAGCATTACATGGCCTATACCCGCCAGGGCGGCAGCCGGGTATTTACCGAGCTGCTGAAGAACGCCGGACTGGAAAGCCCCTTTGAGGAAAGCTGCCTGAACGGGGTATGCCGGACCGCCAGCGAGTGGCTGAAGGGCTATGATATGACCGGAATTGAATAATACTATTGTGTAAATTATGAAACAGGGCAGGGGACTGCCAAAAATAAACTAGTCAGTTCTAATAAAAATGCAGGATATGATGCGATTATCCTGCATTACAGAATTGACAAAGATAAATAAATATGATAGTATAAACTATAAATTTTAATCGATTAAGGGAAAACCCCGAAAAACGGCTGTATCTGGCCGGATAACAATGTGAATCCGCGGCGCAAGCCCGATTCAAAATAGAAAAAACAATAAAAACAATAAGGAGGATCTGCAACATGAAAAAGTTTCTGGCTCTGTTGCTCGCTGTAGTCATGGTTCTTACCATGGTAGCCTGCGGCGAGAAGAAAGCAGACGGTCAGGTTGTTATCGGTACTTCTACCGAAGCGTCCGGCGACTGGGCCTATTCCGCTTTCGTAAGAAACCCCAATGCTACCGATAAGGCGGTTATGACACTGACCGATGATATGACCACTATCGAGAGCAACCAGCACGGTGACTATGTGATCAACAAGACCGTCGTTAAGTCCTACGAGCGTATCGAGGAGGAGAACGGCAACGTTACCTTCAAGTTCGTCATCAATGACGGCCTGAAGTTTAACAACGGCGAGGCTGTTACCGCCGAGAACTTTGTCGCCTGGACCATGTTCCTCGTCTCCCCCGCAGGTAAGGAGATGGGCGTTGTTTCCGCTACCTATAACATGCTGCCCGGCGGCCTGGCTTATCGTAACGGCGAGACTAACGTTCTTTCCGCTGTACGTCTGTACGATGAGAAGACCTTCTCCATCACCATTGCCAAGACCGGTGAGGATGGCGAGACCTCTTATCTGCCTTACTACTATGACATTACTTATGCCGGCATGCAGGCTGTTAACCTCACCTACTGGTTCGGCGAGGGCTGGTCTGTTAAGGATGACGGCGAGGGCGTTTACTTTGTAAATGCTGACGGCAAGGAGTTCACCGCCGAAACTGTCGGTGAGACTGTTACTGCCGGCCGTTTTGCTACCGGTAACCGTGTTACCGCCGGCCCCTACAACCTCGTCAGCTTTGATGAGAGCTCCCGCGAGATCGTTCTGGAGGTAAACGAGAACTACAACGGCAACTTCGAGGGTCAGAAGCCCGGTATCAAGAAGCTGGTTATTGTTAAGACCTCCGATGATACCGTTATGGATATGATCTCCACCGGTCAGATCCAGATTTATTCCGGGATCGCCGATGGCTCCGAGGTTAACGCTGTTCTTGACCTCATCGAGGCCGGCACCATCGACAGCAGCCCCAGCCAGTATGACCGTGCCGGTTACGGTTACTTCGGCTTTGCCTGCGACCTTGGCCCTGCCCAGTTCACCGAGTTCCGTCAGGCTGTTGCTTACCTGCTGGATCGCGTTGAGTTTGCCCAGACCTTCTGCAAGGGCTGGGGCAGCGTAGTGCATGGTCCTTACTGCACCGCTTTCACCATGACCGCCAAGACCGACATTGACAAGAAGGTCAACCACTATGACTACAACCCCGAGAAGGCTGTTGAGCTGCTGAAGCAGGCCGGCTTTGTTTACAACGCTGACGGTTCCGACTATGTTGACGGCTCCGGCGAGGTTCGTTATGCCAAGGTTACCGAGGAGCAGGCCAGATACTATGAGAGCTTCAATAAGGTTCTGGCTGACGGCACCATTCTGATGCCCGCCACCCTGAACTGGGCTTCCTCCGAGGGTAACTCCGTTTCCGCCCTGCTGACCACCATGCTGGCGAGCAGCGATGCCACCAAGGCTGCCGGTGTTTCCATCGTTAAGACCGAGATGACCTTCCCCAGCCTGTTGAGCTATATGTATCGTCAGGAAATGCAGGGTGCTGTCGGCGACTTCACTGTTCCTACCTACAATATGTTCAACCTGGCTACCGGCTACAACGGCGGTGTCTATGATGAGTCCTACAACTGGACCACCAATCCCGAGTATATCGAGCAGGGCTACAATGTACAGCACCTGTATGATAAGGAGCTGGATAAGCTCTCCATGGATATGGTTTACGGCGTAGAGCCCGACGACGAGGCTACCTACCTGAGTCTGTGGGAGAAGTACATCATTCGCTGGAATGAGCTGCTGCCCATGGTTCCCCTGTATTCCAACATCTATGTCACTGTTTATCCCAACACCATCGATAACTATGCCGAGGATTCCTTCTGGGGCTTCGAGCGTGCTATCCTGTATGCTAACTGGGTTGGTACTAAATAATCTTATCGCCCACACGTAGTTAATGCATCAAAAGAGGGGGCGGCGGTTCATCTGCCGCCCCCGTTTTTTCACTGTATGCCGTAAATCCTGCATAAATAAATAGAATTTCAGTATTTGTTTACAATATTTCAATTCAAAAGTTGCAATTTATCCGTAAATGGTTTATGATATAAGAATAAACGCCTTCATGCGTTTGCTTGTTATTTTATTATTGGGAGGCCAAAGGTAAATGGGGAAGTATATCCTAAAACGACTGGTATACATCGTCATCGTATTCTTTATCGTTTCGCTGCTGATGTATGCCCTTTATAATTTAATTCCGGGCGACCCCGCTATGGTGGAGATGGAACCGCTGCGTAAGGTTCTGAAGCCGGCAGAGTGGCAGCGTCAGTATCTGGAAAAACGAGCCGAATTGGGATTGGATGATCCGCTTCTCGTTCGCTATGCCCGTTGGATGGGCTTGATACCGGATGTGGGTGGAACATTGAACGGCCTTTTGCAGGGCCAGTTTGGTGACTCCACCGTGTATAAGCGTCCGGTCATTGATGTAATAAAAGCACCGATGGTCAATACGATCCTGCTAAACCTGTTCAGCACCATTCTTACCCTTGCCATTACCATTCCGCTGGGTATTTATTGTGCTGTCCATCGCCGGAAGGCTTCCGATAGCGCAATCCAAGCGGTAACGGTAGTGGGATATAGCTTACCCAGCTATCTGGTCGGTATTGTATTCATCTATCTGTTTGCCGTTAAGCTGAAGATCTTCCCGGTAGGCGGCGCCAAGACCCCCGGCTCCACCTACACCGGATTTGCCGAGTTTGCGGACAGAATGTACTATATGGCACTGCCCATACTGGTACTGGTGTTCATCGGACTGGCGGGCATGACCCGTACCGTCCGCGCGGCGATGATCGATACCCTGACCCAGGATTATATCCGTACCGCACGGGCAAAGGGCCTGAAGGAAAAGGTGGTTATTTACAGCCATGCATGGCGTAATGCGCTGCTGCCGGTTTCCACCTCCATCATGGGCTGGATCATCTCGGTATTCACCGGCGGCTCGCTGGTTATCGAAACGACCTTTGCCCTGAACGGCACCGGCCGGCTGTACTGGCAGGCGCTGAACAACACCGACTATGAGCTGGTGCTTGCCATGCAGATGTTCTATACTGTGGTGAGCCTGGTGGGCGTACTGCTTACCGACTTGAGCTACGGTCTGGTCGATCCCCGCGTTCGTGTAAACAAGTAAGGAAGGAGGCTGCTGAATATGAGTAAAGAAAATAAGAAGGCAGGCTCCGGGGAGAAGAAGGGGACACTGGGCCGCTGGTTCTCCCGCCTGTTTTTCCCGAATAAGGAAATGGACATTTACGCAGAGGAAGCGCTGCAAAGCCCCGCCCGTATGGTGGCAAAGAGCTTCTTCTCCAAGCCGCTGGCTGTTATCTCTCTTGTACTGCTGATCCTCATCATGCTGTTTGTGTTTATCGCTCCCAGCTTTGTTGTGCTGGATTTGGGCGAGCAGGACAGCACACTGGTCAATGTTTCCCCCGGATATTCCATGATGGACTATCCCGATGAGCTGGAGAAAGAGGGGATCGCCGATATTTCGGTCGGCTCCAACTTCTCCGCCGGTGTGGACGTAAAGGGTAATGTTTATGTCTGGGGTAAAACCAAGGTTTCCCGTGTGATCGACGTTGCCGACGTTCCCAAGGAGGTTCAGAAGGCAAAGATCACGCAGATCGCTGCCGGCTTTGACCACGTTGTGGCTGTGGACGATAAGGGAACCGTTTACTGCTGGGGCAACGCCCGTCTGGGTCAGACCAAGCTGCCGCAGGAGCTTTCCGAAAACAACCGTTTCCACAACTTCAAGATCACCAAGGTTTTTGCATCCCATCAGTTCTCCGCAGCCCTTACCGATGACAACCGCCTGCTCCTGTGGGGCAACGCGAACTTTGCCGATATCGGTATGGATAAGGAGCTGTATGACGGCCATGTGGTGGATGCCGCACTGACCGACACCGCCTATGTCATCCTGACGGATGAGGGCGCCGTGGTTTACTCCGGCGATAAGGCGACCTCTCTGCTTTCGACCGGTATCCCCGAGGGCGCCAAGAGCGGCGTGGTTTCCATCGCAGCTACCGCAAACTCCGTTGCTGCACTGAAGAGTGACGGCACCATTCTTACCTGGGGCGTTACTACCCGCGGCGAGGGCTCCCTGCCTGCGTTCAGCGCCAAGCCCATCAAGATCGAGGGCGGGCGTTACCATTACACCGTTGTAATGGAGGACGGCAACGTTGCCTCCTGGGGCCACAACCGTTATAAGCAGATCAGCGTTCCCGGTGAGCTGACCAATGACTCCGTGGACGTCAAGAACATCTATACCGGGTATTATCAGAACTACGCAGTAGATAACAACGGTGAAATCCACACCTGGGGCCTCAAGGGCTTCCTGCTGGGAACCGATGACCTCGGCCGTGATATCTTTGCCCGTCTGGTAAACGGCGGTAAGATGACCATGACCATCGGTGCACTTTCCGTTGTGATTTCCACCATCATCGGCATTCTGCTGGGCGGTATCGCCGGTTACTTCGGCGGCTTCCTCGATATGGCCATCATGCGTGTGGCAGAGGTCGTTTCCAGTATGCCGTTCATCCCCTTCGCCATGATCCTTTCCGCGGTGCTTGGTTCGCGGGTAAGCGTGGAGCAGCGAATGTATATCATCATGGTCATTCTGGGTCTGCTTTCGTGGCCGGGGCTCTGCCGTCAGGTACGTGCGCAGATGTTTGCCCAGCGTGAGATGGAGTATGTTACCGCTGCAAAGACCATCGGCGTTAAGGAAAACAAGATCATCTTTAAGCACATCATCCCCAACGTAATGTCCGTCGTGCTGGTTTCCATCACCCTTTCGTTTGGTACTTCCATGCTGACCGAAAGTACCCTTTCCTACCTGGGATTCGGTATTCCGGCACCCACACCCACCTGGGGCAATATGCTTTCCAATGCCAATAACAGCGTTATCATCCAGAACTACTGGTGGAACTGGGTATTCGTCGGTCTGATCTTCGGTCTTTCCTGCGTCTGCATCAATCTGATCGGTGACGGTCTGCGCGATGCACTGGATCCGAAATCGAATGAAAGATAAGGAGGGTATATCATGGATAACGAGAAAAAACTGCTTGAGATCATCGATCTGTATACCTTCTTTGATACAAAGCGCGGCACCGTAAAGGCCGTAAACAATGTTTCCTACACGGTAGAAGAAGGGAAGACCCTGGGCGTAGTAGGCGAGTCCGGCTCCGGTAAGAGCGTTTCGGCCATGAGCATCCTGCGCCTGCTGGACGGCAACGGGTATATTGCCGGCGGCGAGATCCTCTTTAACGGTGTGGATCTGACCAAGCTGCCGTTGAGCGAGATGTATAAGATCCGCGGCAACGATATTTCGGTCATTTTCCAGGAGCCCATGACCAGCCTCAACCCCGTTTTCTCCATTGAGCGGCAGCTTTCCGAGCCGTTTATCATCCACCAGGGGCTTTCCAAGAAGGAGGCCGCTGAAAAATCCATCGACCTGCTGCGTGAGGTTAAGATCCCCAACCCGGAGATCGTTGCAAAGCAGTATCCGCATCAGCTTTCCGGCGGTATGCGTCAGCGTGTTATGATCGCTATGGCGCTGGCCTGCCGGCCCAAGCTGCTGATCGCCGATGAGCCGACCACCGCCCTTGACGTGACCATCCAGGCACAGATCCTGCGCCTGATGAACGACCTGAAGCGGGAAAACGGCACCAGTATTCTGTTTATCACCCATGACCTGGGCGTTATTAACCAGATGGCGGACTATGTAGCGGTTATGTACTGCGGCCAGGTGGTGGAGCGGGTCCCCGCCAAGATGCTGTTCGACCCCAAGACCGAGGTTTCCCACCCCTACACGGAGGGACTGTTGGTATCCATCCCCCGGTTGGATACCCCCACCAATCAGCGGCTGGAGGCCATCCCCGGTGCGGTACCGCACCCGTTGGATCTGCCCAAGGGCTGCAAATTTGCACCCCGCTGCAAATACGCCACCGAAAAATGCCACGAGGCCGAGCCTCCCATGACCCATCTGACCGAAGAACACCACATCAGATGCTATTACCCGAATAAGGAGGAGAGAAAACAAAATGTCAAATGATAAAAAAGTTTTGCTCCGCATCAGCAATCTGAAGCAGTGGTTCCCGCTGAAAAAGCGCGGGATGTATGTGAAGGCCAATGATGGCATCGACCTTGAGATCTACGAGGGCGAGACCTTCGGTCTGGTAGGCGAGTCCGGCTGCGGTAAGTCCACCTTCGGCCGTACCATTTTGCAGGTTTATCCCCAGACCGATGGCCGTACCATGTATTATGGCCGCACCATCGATGAGCTGTGCCCCGAATATATCCGTGAGACCATCAAGACGCTGGATAAGCGCCGCAAGCACCTGGTTACACTGGAGGAAAAACGGGATCATCTTCAGGCGGAGTATGACGCCATGAGCGATGAGGATAAGCTGAAGCATCACAATGATTTGGCGGCTGCCAAGAAAAAGGCCCACGATGCGCTCCTGGATATCACCAACGTCATCGGCGGTTTCATTGTGGTGGAGGATCTTGCACCCGTTTCGGAGCAGTTCCTCAAGATCAATAAGCTTTCCAAGCAGCTGCATAAGCTCCATCTCAAGGAGAGATCCCTTTCGGTCGAATTGGCCGATATCCTCTACAAGTCTTCGGAGGACGCCCCCAAGGCGGCGACTGCCCGCAAGAAGGTGGAGGAGGTTCAGGCGCAGATCGCAGAGGTCGAAAAGGAGCTTGCTGCGGAGCATGAAGTGCTGAACAAGATGCGTGAGCCGTATAAGGATGATGAGCGCTTCCAGAAGTATGAGGGCTACCGGGATGACGGTATTGACTTGGCACGACTGAATTATGAGGAGATGCGCCAGCTGCGCAGCGACCTGCAGCTCATTTTCCAGGACCCCTATTCTTCGCTGAACCCCCGTATGTCTGTCGGTCAGATCATCGGTGAAAGCCTGGTTTCCCACGGCTTTTACACCAAGAACAGCCCCAGACTGCAGGATGCGATTATGAGCGTAATGGAGGAGTGCGGACTTGCTTCCTACTTCCTGCACCGCTATCCCCACCAGTTCTCCGGCGGTCAGCGTCAGAGAATCGGTATTGCGCGAAGCTTGGCCACCAGCCCGAAGTTTGTCGTTTGCGATGAGGCTGTTTCGGCTTTGGACGTTTCCATCCAGTCGCAGATCATCAACCTGTTGAGCGATCTGAAGGAGCAGCAGAACCTGACCTATCTGTTCATTACCCATGACCTTTCGGTCGTTCGTTATATCTCCGATCGCATCGGCGTTATGTATTTGGGTAATATGGTGGAGCAGGCCGAATCGCAGGAGCTGTTCGACCACCCGCTGCACCCCTATACCGAAGCCCTGCTGGGCGCCATTCCCACCACCAATGTGGATGATGACCGTGATCTGGTCATTCTGGAGGGCGATATCCCCAGCCCGGTCAATCCCCCCAAGGGCTGCAAATTCCATACCCGCTGCAAGTACTGCACCGATATCTGCAAGATCGTGACGCCCGAAATGGATGAGGTTCGCCCCAACCACTTTGTGGCCTGCCACCATATCCTGAAGGATAATCTGTAAGCGGTACACGAGGAGATCCCATGATTTTTAAGGAACGCCAAAAGCGCGCAATGGACACCATGAACCATCGCAACCGGGAATACCTGAAACGGATGAACGGGCAGCAGGGGGAGGACGGCAAGCCGAGCCTTCCCGCTGACCCGAAGGATGAAAACCCTCTTGCCAAGGAGAATTTAGAGAAGGGTGATCTTTCCGCAATGGTCATTTCGGCATTGCTGACCTTTCTGCCCATTATGCTGATCCTTGCGGCGATCATGTTCCTTGCGGTCAAGCTGCTTTCTTAAAGGCAAAACGAAAAGGCAGACTCTTTTACGGAGTCTGCCTTTTATGCTGCTGTTTTTTGGGCGGGGAAGGGGAGAGGACTATTTGAGAAGCGCAAGGATGCTCTCTACGGCCTTTTCGATGCCGAGGGCAGATGTATTGAGGCAGATATCGTAATTCGCCTTGTCGCCCCATTTTTGGCCTGTCATGAACTCGTAGTACTTGGCACGCTCCTTATCAACGCTGATGATCTTCTGCCGCAGGGCTTTATCGGTGATCTCCTCGCCGAAATGCTCCCATTCGCGGCAGCGCTGCATCTTGAAATCCATATCGGCATAGATGAACAGCTTTAACGGATTTTTATCCCGCAGGATGTAATCCGCGCGGCGGCCGACAATGACACAATCGGACTTTTCGGCCATTTCCTGAATGATGCGGCCCTCCTCCGAAAGGACGGAAACCTGCTGCTCGGCCAGCGGATTGCCGATGGAAAGAAAGGTACGGCCGGTAGTGACGGCAAATACAGGCACCGGGTTCTTTTCCTCGATGCTGCGGATGTATTCCTCCGCCAGATTGGTGCGCCGGATCAGCTCGGTGACGATCTCATGATCGTAGTATGCGATGCCAAGCGCCTGCGCAAGCTTCCGGCCGATTTCCCGGCCGCCGCTGCCGAATTCACGACCAACTGTAATGATTCTACTCATAATGATACCTCCCTTGGTCGGCAGATGATGATTGCATCTTCATCATAGCTTAATCCGGGGCTTCTGTCAATGAAAGGCGGGGCAGGGGAGAGGGATTCTTTCTATGGAAAAGCGGTGCAGCCCATGACTACACCGCCTTTCTCCCTGTAAAGGACTTTTACTTTGCACTCATTTCGGCCTTTTTCAGCGCCTCGATAAACTGATCGCAGGAAATGGTACAGGTGGAGGTCAGCTCCGCAGCGGCGGAAACGCCCTTTCTGCCATCTTCCTCTTTCAGCTGCATGGAGGAAACATCGCTGACCGTTTTACCGGTGCAGTAGTCCTCCAGCGCATTGACCTGCTCGAACCATTCCTTCCCGATGGAAGAATACTTTTTCAAGCCGTAATCGTAGCCCAGCTCTTTTTTACTTTTGTAGGTGTCCGGCCAGGTAACGGCGCCGGCCTTATTGTAGGTGGCGATGGCCTCGGTGCAGTCGAATTTGACCGAAAGGATCTTTCCCTCCTGATCCAGAAGGAGGGCGCAGGTGGTCACCTCGGCCTCCGCGCGGCCGTCATCATCGTCCTCCGCCGGGCTGACGGCTGAATCGACCGCCATACCAAGACCGATGCGGGTTGTGGTGCCGTTGGGGCCGGGGGCGGCAGGGGTGCCGCCGTTTGCGCCGCCGTTGCTGTTATCGCCGTTATTGGGGGTGCCGTTATTGCAGGCGGCCAACGCCAACACCATAACAAGGCAGAGAATCATTGCGAGTAGTTTTTTCATCATCTTTCCTCCGTGCTTTTATTATTCGGTTCTGCAGAACCAATGGTATTATGCACCGAAAAGATGAAAACATTAACGAGAGCATAAAAACAGAGCACCGGAAATTCCGGCGCTCCGTTTTGAAGTGAAGCTAAATTATTTAGCGTTAGCAGCAGCCTTCTCGATCGCCTGCAGGAAAGCGGTGACAGAAATGGTGCAGGTGGACTTCAGCTCCTCCACAGCGGGAGTATCGGTATAGTCATGAGCGTTGGGGCCCAGTTCCATAGCGAGAACTTCAGCAGGGGTCTTGCCGATGCAGTAATTCTCGAAAGCAGCAGCCTGCTCATACCACTCACCAACAGCGGCGGGGTTAGCAAACTTCTTCATGTTGTAGTCATCGCCCAGCTCGCGCTTGGTCTTAACGCTTTCGGGAATGGTGACAACGCCCTCGGCAACGGTAGCCTTGGCCTGAACAACATCGATGGAGATGGCAACGATCTTGCCCTCGGCATCCAGAGCCAGCGCAACAGCGGTAACATCAGCCTGGGTCTTGGCGGGATCCTCGTCCTCGGCGTCTTTGCTTTGTTTCATGGAAGTAACCATGCCCAAACCGGTCTTGTAGGTGGAAGCGGAAGGCGTGGGATCAGGGGTAGGAGCGGGCTTATCGCCGCAGGCTACCAGAGAAAGAGCCATCATCGCAACCAGAAGGATCGCAATAAACTTTTTCATTTTCTTTTCCTCCTTGAAAAGTATGTATCGTTTTGGTTTTTTTGTTCGATACCCGTCTATTATACTGTTTTACAAGTTATTCCGCAAGATGCCTATAAATTTTTTGTGAAAATGCTGTGTTTTCTAATTCGATAATCCGTATATCTGTTAATTGTAACAGCGCAAGATTGCCCAAATCTGTATCGGTTGGGAATACAAAGATTGATTTTATTCCATAAGAATTGTAGAATATAAAGAAAGACAAGAAACGGAGAGTTTAAGATGAAAAAACTGATTGCTTTACTGGCTGCGGTGTTCCTGCTGCTGCCCGGATGCGGCACCCAAAGGACGCCTGATACCGGCTATACCAAATATTCCGCCCAGTTCTACGGGACCTTTGATACGGTGGTGCAGATCGTGGGGTACTGCAAGACCGAGGAGGAGTTTTCGCGGTATGCGGGGCAGATCAAGAGCCGGATGGAGGAGCTGCACCGGCTTTATGATATCTACTATGAATACAGCGGCGAGAATAACCTGAAAACCGTAAACGACATGGCCGGAAAAGCACCGGTCACCGTCCGGGAGGAAATTCTCGATTTGATCGATTTCTGCGAGGAATGGTACGGCAAAACCGACGGCAAGGTCAATATTGCATTGGGGCCGGTGCTTTCGGTCTGGCATAAGTATATGACGCGCTATTCCGCCGACCCGACCGATGCCAAGCTGCCTGATATGGATACCCTGCGGGAAAAGCTGACCCTCTGCAATATGGAGGATGTCATAGTAGACAGGGAAGCGGGGACGGTGTACCTTGCAAAGGAAGGCATGAGCCTGGATGTCGGTGCGGTGGCAAAGGGCTACGCTGCGGAGCTGGCCTGCCGGGAGGCCTATCAAAGCGGGTTCACCTCCTTTATCGTCAGCGCCGGTGGGAATATCGTAGCGGGAGATGCGCCGCTGGACGGTGTGCGCTCCGGCTGGGGAATCGGTATTCAAGATCCGTTCACGGCGCAGGAGCCGGGCGGCGGCAATTCCATCGATGTGGCGTATGTTACCAATACCTGTGTTGTCACCAGCGGGGATTATCAGCGCTTTTATATGGTAGGGGACAGGCGGGTGCATCATATCATCGACCCCGATACGCTGATGCCTGCCGACTACTACCGCGGGGTCACTGTCATTACCCCGGACAGCGGTATCGCCGACCTTGCCTCCACCACCCTTTATACGCTGCCGTTTGAACGCTCCCGGGCGATGGCCGAGGCGATGGGCTGGGAGGTCATGTGGATCTTTGCGGATGGTACGGTGGAGTGTACCGACGGGATGCTGCCGCTGCTGCGGGACCGGGGCGGCGCCACCGGGCTTTTATAATCTGTTCAAAAATTATCTTTTGATTGGGCTTTACTGATTTGCCGAGTTCATGTATAATAGATGGGAAGTTGTATCATCAGCATAAGGGGGAATAATATTTGGACCGTTTCAGTCCTTTGGAGCTCCGCTATAAACGGGTGGTGCTGAAATTGAGCGGTGAGGCCTTGGCCGGGAAACAGGGTAACGGCATCGATTATGATGTGGTGCTGGAGATCTGCAAGAACATAAAAACCGCCGTAAATAACCTCGGCGTCCAGATGGGCGTAGTGGTAGGCGGCGGGAACTTCTGGCGGGGGCGCACCAGCGGCAAAATGGACCGCACCCGTGCCGACCACATGGGGATGCTGGCGACGGTCATCAATGCACTGGCACTTGCCGATGCGCTGGAATCGCTGGATGTGCCGGTAAGAGTGCAGACCGCCATTACCATGGAGCAGTTTGCCGAGCCGTATATCCGCAACCGTGCCGTACGGCATATGGAAAAGGACCGTGTGGTGATCTTCGGCTGCGGCACCGGAAATCCCTTTTTCTCCACCGATACCGCTGCGGCGCTGCGGGCGGCTGAAATTGATGCCGATGCGATCCTGAAGGCCACCATGGTGGACGGCGTCTACGATAAGGACCCCAGAAAGTTCCCCGATGCCAAGCGGTATAAGACCGTCAGCTTTAGCCAGGTGCTGGCGCAAAACCTGAATGTGATGGATATGACGGCGGCCTCCCTGTGCCGGGAAAGCAAGATCCCGATCGTTGTATTCGATCTTTCCGACCCTACGAATATTTGCCGTGCGCTGTGCGGCTATGATATTGGAACTATTGTGAAGGAGGAATAAAAGATGAACCCCGAACTGAAACTGCATGAAGAAAAGATGACCAAGACCATTTCTGTCCTGCGGGAAGAGCTGGCCGCCATCCGTGCCGGCCGCGCCAACCCCGCCGTACTGGATAAGCTGGAGGTTGACTACTACGGCGTTCCCACCCGTGTCAATCAGCTGGCGGCCGTATCGGTTTCCGAGGCCCGTACTCTGGTCATTCAGCCCTATGATAAATCCACCCTCAAAGCCATCGAGAAGGCCATCCAGGCCTCCGATATCGGTATCAACCCCAATAACGACGGCTCGGTTCTGCGTCTTTTGTTCCCCCCTCTCACCGAGGAGCGCAGAAAAGAACTGGCCAAGAGCATTTCCAAGATGGGCGAGGAGTCCAAGGTTGCCGTTCGTTCCATTCGCCGTGACGCCAACGAAAAGCTGAAGGCAATGAAGAAATCCAGCGAGATCACCGAGGACGACCTGAAGAGCCTGGAGAACGACTGCCAGAAGATGACCGATAAGTTCATCGCCGAGATCGATAAGATCACCGCTGAAAAAGAAAAAGAGATCATGTCTGTTTAAGCGGCCCTGCCGTTACGGATATGCCAGCCTCACCGGCCGTTCCCGGTTGGTGGGGCTCTTTTTGGACAATAGGGACAGAAGGAGGGAGATTCATGAAAGCCATGCCGAAGGACCGTTCGGCCGCACCGCCGCCGGCGGAATATCTGCCGCAGCACATCGGCATTATTATGGACGGAAACGGGCGCTGGGCCAAGGCAAGGGGGCTGGCACGGGAATACGGCCATCGCCGGGGCAGCGAGGTTTTTATGGATATTGCCCGCTACTGTAAAAGGATCGGTGTGCGTTATTTGACGGTATATGCCTTTTCCACCGAAAACTGGAAGCGTCCCGCCCATGAGGTAGCTGTCATTATGCAGATGCTGCAGCACTACCTGGACGACAGCGAACAGTATATCAAGGAGGAGATCCGGCTGCGGATCATCGGCGACCGGACACGCTTGAGCGCCGGCCTGCAAAAGGCCATGGAGAAGGCCGAAAAAGCAAGTGAGCAGTTTACCGGCCTTACCGTGAACCTAGCCGTGAACTACGGCGGCAGAGAGGAGCTGCTGCACGCCGCCCGCTGCATGGCACGGGAATGTGCCGACGGGACAAAGGACGCCGCACAGCTCGATTTTGACGACCTGGAGCGGCACCTGTACACCGCAGGGCAGCCGGACCCGGATCTGATCATCCGGCCCAGCGGGGAAAAGCGCCTTTCCAACTTTATGATGTGGCAGAGCGCCTATTCCGAATTTGTTTTTATGGATGTGCTTTGGCCGGACTTTACCCCGCAGCACCTGAATGAGGCATTGTGGGAGTATGTGGGGCGGGACCGCCGTTTTGGAGGAATTTGATGAAGACACGGATCATTTCCGCATTAGTGGGACTTATCGTGCTGGCTGTTGCCATTGCGTTTTACGATACCATTATCTTTAATTTGTTTATTACGGCGCTGGCCGTTATTGCGATTTATGAGGCGCACCATGCCGCAGGTTTGACCCAAAAGCACCTGCGGGTCACGCTGTACTGCGCCCTGTATGCGGTGCTGCTTTTGCTGGTGCCGCAGGGCAGGGAATACAGCCTGCCTGCCGTTTATGTATTGGTCGTGCTGGTATTCGCATATATTTTGGAACATCATAAGGAGTTTACCATACGGGAGGGCGCCTACGCCCTGCTGATGGGGATCGCCCTGCCGACCGTTTTCGGGTTGTTTTTGCTGTACCGGGATAAGCTGGGAAATGAACAGGGGATTTTGTACCTTGCATTTTTGCTGGGCAGCGCCTGGTGGAGCGATATCGGCGGGTATTTTACCGGGATGCTGTGCGGAAAACATAAGCTCTGCCCGGAAATAAGCCCCAAAAAGACGGTGGAGGGGCTTTTGGGCGGTTTGGTCTTTGCCGTTTTGGGCAATATAGGCATTATGGTGCTGGTGAATCGCCTGGCGGCGCAAGGCATCGGTTATCTGGCCACCCCCCTGACGCTGCATTTCGGGCGCATCTGCCTGCTGACCCCGCTGCTGGCGCTGTTGAGCGTGGTCGGTGACCTTTCCTTTTCCATCATCAAGCGTACCTACGGCATTAAGGACTACGGCAACCTGATGCCCGGCCACGGCGGGGTGCTGGACCGCTTTGACAGCGTCTTGTTTATTGCTCCGGCGGTTTATTTTATCGCCCTATACTTACCCATTGCGTTTTAATTACAGGAGGCACTATTGAAAACCGTACTTCTTACCGTTCTGGTTTTTGGCGTCATTATTATTCTGCATGAAACAGGACATTTTCTGTTCGCAAAGCTCTTTCATGTCAAGGTGGAGGAGTTTTCCTTTGGCATGGGCCCCAAGCTGTGGAGCCGTGAAAAAAAGGGGACACAGTACAGCATCCGGGCGTTCCCCATTGGCGGGTATGTGGCCATGGAGGGCGAGGATGATGCCGGAAGCGGTGCAGTCATCCGGGATGAGATCCATTCCGCTGCGGAGGGCGACCCGCTGTATGCAAAGCCCGCATGGCAGCGGCTGATCATTATGGTGGCCGGTGCGGTGATGAATGTCATCCTCGGCTTTATTATGCTGGTCGTCGTTACCGCCATGTCCGGTCTTATCGGCACCACTACGGTGGCGGTTTTTGATGAGAATTCCGTTTCCGCAAATTATTTGCAGGTCGGCGATGAGATCATCAAGGTAAACGGCTACAATACCCGCTTTTACGGCGATGCGACCTTCCAGATGCTGCGGGATGAGGATGGCGTGATCGATTTTACCCTCATTCGTGACGGCAAAACGATGGAGATTACCGTTCCCTTTGAAACCGAGGAGCTGGCGGACGGCATCATCGGGATGCATATGGATTTTAAGTTCCTCGGTGAGCCGGTGAGCTTCGGCAATACCATCACCTATGCCTTCCATTGGACCTTCTCGGTGGTCAAGCAGGTGTGGTACTCGCTCATTGATGTGATCACCGGGCGGTATGGCCTTCAGGCCATCAGCGGGCCGGTAGGAACGGCCACCATAATTTCGCAGGCCTCGGCGCAGGGGCTGCGCTCCTTCCTGCTGCTGGTCGCCTTTATCACCATCAATGTAGGCGTTTTTAACCTGCTGCCGCTGCCGGCTTTGGACGGCGGACGCATCCTGTTTGTACTGATCGAAATGATCTTCCGTAAGCCTGTCCCGCCCAAATATGAGGCGTGGGTGCATCGTATCGGGATCATTCTGCTGCTGGGGCTGATCGCGGTGGTCACGGCAAGCGATATCATTAAACTATTCCACTAAAAAGGGGAGGGGAGCGCCATGCAGCGCAGGACGACAAGAACGGTTCAGGTAGGCTCTGTCGCCATCGGTTCGGGGCATCCGATCGCGGTGCAGTCCATGCTGTGCGCCGCCCCGGGGGATATCGAGGGGAACATTGCGCAGGCAAGGGCCCTGAAGGAGGCCGGCTGTGACATCGTCCGGCTGGCCATCCCCACGATGGAGGATATCCGGCTGATCTCAGCCATCAAAAATGAGGTGGAACTGCCGCTGGTGGCGGATATCCAGTTTGACTACCGGCTGGCCATCGCCGCAGCCGAGGCCGGGATCGATAAAATACGCATCAACCCCGGCAATATCGGCGGGAGGGATCGCATCCGGGCGGTGGTAAACGCCTGCCGGGAACGGGATATCCCCATTCGGATCGGGGTGAACAGCGGTTCCCTGGAAAAGGAGCTGCTGCAAAAATACGGCCGTCCCACGGCGGAGGCACTGGTGCAGTCGGCGCTGGGGCAGATCCGGCTTTTGGAGGACGAGCATTTTACCGACTATCTGGTTGCGATCAAATCGAGCGACGCCGCAACCACTATGGAAGCCAACCGGCTGCTGGCGCAGCAAACCGATTGCCCGCTGCATCTGGGGGTGACTGAAGCGGGAACGGAGCGCATGGGGCTGATCAAATCCAGTGCGGCCATCGGCGGGCTGCTGTGCCTCGGCATCGGTGATACCATTCGGGTATCATTGACGGCTGACCCCGTGCGGGAGGTGTTTGCTGCCCGTGACCTGCTGGCGGCCATCGGTTTGCAGCAGGACCGGGTTCGTTTTGTTTCCTGTCCCACCTGCGGGCGCTGCAAGGTCGATTTGTTCCGGGTGGCGGAGGACGCCGAGCAGGCGCTTGCCAATGTGAATAAAAACATAAAGGTGGCCATAATGGGGTGTGCGGTAAACGGCCCCGGAGAAGCTGCCGATGCGGATATCGGCATAGCGGGCGGCGATGGAGAGTTTTTGCTTTTTGCGAAGGGAAAGCCGCTGTATAAGGTTTCGCCAGAAAGGGTGACGGCTGCCCTGCTGGAGGAAATAGAGAAGCTGTAAAGGAGAATAGCTTTGCAGAGGTTTGAGGACGTTTTCGGGAAATACATAGAGAAAGAATGTGACAGTCAGGCGCTGCGTCAAAGTGATGTGGCGGGCTTGCAGATCGCGACGGAGGATAATGCGGTTCGCATTACCCTTTCTTCTGCCGCGCTTATTTCCCATGCCGCAATTGCCGAGGCCCAGCGTTCGATTGCCATGGGACTTTTGGCGCGTGTGGTGGAAATAAAGGTGCATTACCCGGCCGAGCTGCTGGGGGAAGAAGCCTTTTTGCTGATCATTGATTACCTGAAAGCCGCCAATGTGCCGGTCAACGGGTTTTTCCGCCGGGTGGTGATCACCTATGAGAATGAGCGCTTTACCGTCAAGCTGCCGGAGGGCATCGCTGCCTTTTTGGAGCCGTTGGCACTGCCCGGAAAGATCGCAGCGCAGGCGGATGAGCTGTTCGGCGTGCGCCCGCAGGTGAGCTTTGTCCCCGTCCCGGATTATGAATTGAAGCCGGTAGAGGAGCCCGCCCCCGTGATGGGGGAGGCCCCCGAAGTGCCGCCGCCCCCGGAGGAGGCTCCCCCATGGGAGAAAGCCCCAATTCCACCGGCCGAAACGGAATCGACCCCTGCGGCGAAGGCGCCTGCAAAGCCCCGTGCGCTGAAGAAGGAAAAAGCGAATATCCCCTATGATGAGGCCACCAAAAAGCCGGTGGGGAACTACCGGGCAATCAAGGGAACGCCTGTTCCCATCGGGACCTTGGGACTGGACAGCGGCTCTGCGGTCATTTGGGGGGATATATTCTCGGTGGATTGCCGTGATACGCGGGACAAAAACCACTTTATCATGTCCATCGCCATCACCGATTACACCGGCTCCATCAACCTGAAGATATTTGATGAATTGAGCCTAAAGCCGAAGCTGGGAGACCTGAAGCCGGGGATGACCGTTCTGGTGCAGGGGGATATCAGCTACGATAAATACGACCGTGATATGGTGATGCGCCCCCGGCATATCAATACCGTCAAAAAGAATGTCCTTACCGATGATGCGCCGGTCAAGCGGGTGGAGCTGCACCTGCATACCACTATGTCCGCGATGGACGGCGTAAGCACCGCAGAGGACCTGGTGAAGCGTGCCCATAGCTGGGGGCATCCCGCTGTGGCGGTGACCGACCACGGTGTGGTACAGGCCTTCCCGGAGGTCATGAATACGGTGGAGAAGATCCGGAAGGATGACCCCGACTTTAAGGCGATCTACGGTGTGGAGGGGTATTTCATCAATGATATGCTGCCTGCCGTAAAGGGCAGGACCGATGCCCCTATCAACGGGCGGTATATCATTTTCGATTTGGAAACCACCGGGCTTTCCGCCGCAACGGAACGGATCATTGAGATCGGCGCCGTAAAGGTGGAAAACGGGGAGATTTTGGAGTCCTTTGACCTGTTTGTAGACCCGGAAAAAGCGATCACACCCGAAATCACCCGGCTTACCAGTATTACCAATGAGATGGTAGCGGGCGCCCCCAAGGAAGCGGAGGCCTTGGAGCAGTTTTTCCGCTTCTGTGACGGGTGTGATATTCTGGTTGCCCACAACGCCGATTTTGATATGGGATTTTTGCGGGCGGCCATCCGGCGGTGCGGCAGGGAAGAGGATCCGGTACAGATCGATACGCTGGTAATGGCGCGCGCCATGTACCCGGAGCTGAAAAAGCACAAGCTGGATACCATAGCGGAGCGCCTGGGCGTGACGCAGAAGCACCACCACCGCGCGGATGATGACGCCCGTGTACTGGCTGAAATCTTCCTGAAGATGGTGCAGAAGCTGGTGGAGGATGCGGGGATCACCAAGGTAATGGATATCAACCATTCCATGGGGCAGCAGAATACCGCCAAAACGCATCCTTACCATATCGTTCTGCTGGTGCAAAATCAAACCGGCCTGAAAAACCTGTATAAGATCATTTCCGCTTCTCATCTTGAATACTTCCAGAAAAAGCCCCGTATCCCCAAGAGCCTTTTGGTTCGACACCGGGAGGGACTGCTGGTTGGTTCGGCCTGCGAGGCCGGCGAGCTGTTCAAGGCCATCCGGGAGGGGAAAAAGTGGTCGGAGCTTTGTGATATTGCCGATTTTTATGACTATTTAGAGGTGCAGCCGCTGGGCAATAATATGTTCATGGTGCGGGATGGCGAGGTGCGCAGCGAAAAAGACCTGCAGGACCTGAATATTACCGTGCTGAAGCTGGGACAGCAGCTGGGCAAGCCCGTTGTGGCGACCGGCGACGTCCACTTTTTGGAGGAAAAGGACGCCCGGTTCCGTGAAATACTGATGGCCGGTATGGGCTTTAAGGATGCCGATAACCAAGCACCGCTTTACTTCCGCACCACCGGGCAGATGCTCAAGGAATTTGACTATCTGCCGGAGGAGACCGCCCGGGAGATCGTCATTGATAACCCCCGAAAAATTGCGGAAAGCATTGAATATGTCCGGCCCATCCCCAAGGGGACCTTCCCGCCCAGCATTCCCGGCTCGGAGGAGGATCTTATTCGCATCACTACCACACGTGCCAAGGAAATGTACGGCGACCCGCTGCCGGAGATCGTGGAAAAGCGGCTGAACCGTGAGCTGGATTCCATCACCAAGCACGGCTTTGCGGTGCTGTATATGATCGCCCAGAAGCTGATCTTCCGTTCCAATGAGGAAGGGTATCAGGTCGGCTCCCGTGGTTCGGTCGGCTCTTCCTTTGTGGCTACGATGGCGGGTATTTCGGAGGTAAACCCATTGCCGCCGCACTACCTTTGCCGCAAGTGTAAGCACAGCGAGTTTATCACCGACGGCAGCTACGGCTCCGGCTTTGACCTGCCGCACAAGAACTGCCCCGTCTGCGGGGAGGAAATGTACCAGGACGGCCATGAGATCCCGTTCGAGACCTTCCTTGGCTTTGACGGTGATAAGGAGCCCGATATCGACCTAAACTTCGCCAATGAATATCAGTCCCGCGCCCACCGCTACACCGAGGAGCTGTTCGGGCGAGACCATGTATTCAAGGCCGGTACCATCAGTACCATCAAGGATAAGACCGCATACGGCTATGTAAAGCACTTTTTGGAGGATCGGGGGCAAACCGTCCCCAATGCCGAGGAAAACCGGCTTGTTATTGGCTGTACCGGCATAAAGCGCACTACCGGTCAGCACCCCGGCGGGATGGTCGTTATCCCCAATGACTATGAGGTGTACGACTTCTGCCCGGTGCAGCACCCGGCCGATGACCCCAATTCCGATATTATCACCACCCATTTCGACTTCCATTCGCTGCACGATACGATACTGAAGCTGGATGAACTGGGGCATGTGGTCCCGACGCTGTATAAGCATCTGGAGGACTACACCGGCCTGAAGATCAACGATACTCCCACCAATGACCCGGCGGTTTATACACTGTTTACCTCCTGTGAGGCGCTGGGCATTACGCTGGATGACATCGGCATTACCAACGGTACGCTGGCACTGCCGGAGATGGGTACGCCCTTTGTACGGGGGATGCTGCTGGAGGCAAAGCCGAAGTCCTTTTCCGATCTTTTGCAGATCTCCGGGCTTTCCCACGGCACCGATGTATGGCTGGGCAACGCACAGGATCTGATCCGCAACGGTACATGCACCATTTCCGAGGTCATCGGCACCCGTGACAGCATCATGACCTACCTGCTGCACCACGGACTGGAGCCGAAGCTTGCCTTTAATATTATGGAGATCACCCGTAAGGGCAAGGCGCCGGAAAAGCTGACCGAGGAAATGAAGCAGGATATGCTGGCGCATAACGTCCCGCAATGGTATATCGACAGCTGCCTGAAAATCAAGTATATGTTCCCCAAGGCGCACGCAGCGGCCTATGTCATTGCGGCAGTGCGGCTGGGCTGGTTTAAGGTGTACCGGCCGCGGGAATTCTACGCCGTTTACTTTACCTCCCGCGGGGATGACTTTGATGCCAATACTGCGATCCTCGGGCCGGCAGCTGTAAAGCAAAAGATCTTGTCACTTATTGCAAAGGGAAATGAGATCTCCACCAAGGAGAGTGACCAGCTGGAAACGCTGCAGGTGACCTATGAGATGCTTTTGCGGGGAATTGAGCTGCTTCCCGTTGATTTGTACCAATCCGATGCCACCCTGTACCGCCTGGAGGGGGACAAGCTGCGGCTGCCCTTTACCGCACTCAAGGGGCTGGGGGCTGCTGCGGCGGCGTCACTGGCGGAAGCGGGGAGGAAAGGCCCGTACCTTTCCATCGATGATATCACCGCCCGTTCCGGCGTCAGCAAAACGGTCATTGACCTGCTGCGGGAGCATGGCTCGCTCTCTTCGCTGCCGGAAAGCAGCCAGATGAGTCTGTTCGGCTGAAAATAGGGTAAAATGTTTCATGAAACATTTTTGCACCGCTTATGGGGAAGAGATCCCCGTAGGCGGTGCTTTTTTATGGCGGATATTTTGTCCCGCCGACGCATATAGATGCAACAAAGCTTTATTATCGCGCAAAAAGGGGGACAACAAATGGATAGCATCAAACGAATGGACCAGGACGTTATGGGAGCGCCGCATACGCTGGTGGTGGAGGACCGCAAGCGGCTTTCGGTCAGCGGCGTTACCGATGTGGAGAGCTTTGATGAGGAAACGGTCATGCTAGCCACCGAGCTGGGGGAGCTGATCATTCACGGGTACGACCTGCATATCAACCGTATCGATGTGGAAAGCGGCGACCTTTCGCTGGAGGGCGAAATACAAAGCATGACCTATACCGATAACCAACCGCAGACCGGCGGCTTTTTCGGCCGGCTGTTCCGCTAAAGGGGGCAATGTTCCGGCGTGATTTTTTCTGCTGCCGCCCCGCCGGTGACGCAGTTTTTGCAGTCGCTGCTGCTGGGGGTGCTGCTTTCGGTCCTTTATGACCTGTTCTATGCAGTCCGATGCCTGTTCCCGGTGCGGATGCAGGCGCATATTGTATTGGATCTTCTGTATTTTGTGCTGTTCGGCGTCCTGCTGTTTAATTTCCTTTTGACCGAAACAGCCGGGAGACTGCGGTATTTTATCATACTGGGGGTCATTATCGGCTGGGGTGTCTACCATGCCACCATGAGCCGACTGACGGTGCGCTTTTTTAACGGGGTCATCGGCGGAGTGCGGGCGGTTTTACGGGCGGTTTTCCGTCCCGTTATCGCATTGGCACGGTGGATTTCGCTGCGGCTGCGTGATCTGTGCAAAAAAGGAACAGCAAAATGCAAATCGGCAAAAAATCGCTTGAAAAAGCATCATCGGATGCGGTATAATAAAGTATCAAACAGATGCAGGGAGGAAAACGGACGTGAAAAAGCATATGACCATCAAGCAGACCAACCGTATTCTGGCGTTCGTCATCGTTTTTCTCGTTCTGCTCATCGCCGTATACTTTGTAAAAGGCCGGGTACGGGCCGCCCAGATGGAAGCGGAGCTTGCCGCCGCACAACAGCGGGTAAACGACCAACAGGCCGAAAATGACGAAATAGGCCGTATGCTGGAAAACAGCGACTACTACCTGAACCAGGAGGCGCGCGGTGAAGGAAACTACTGCGACCCCGAAGAAAAAGTATATGTCGTAGTACCGTAATTTTTTTGTGGAGGATCATCCGTAGATGCAGCTTTGTGTAGGCACCGTGGTAGAAGGTAAGGTCAGCAAGATCACCGGCTTTGGCGCATTCGTCGATATTGACGGGGGCGGCTCGGGCATGGTTCACATTTCGGAGGTGGCCAATACCTATGTCAAGGACATCAACGACCACCTAAAGGTCGGCGATGCGGTAAAGGCAAAGGTCGTTGCCATCAATGAAAACAATAAGATCGCGCTTTCCATCAAGGCGCTGCTGCCGCCGGAGCCGAAGCCCCAGCCGCAAAAACGGGAAAGCCGGGATAACCGCACCGGCCGCCGCAGTAATACCTATGTGTATCAGCCGCCAAAGCCCTATTCACCCGATACCGGCGACGCCTTCGAGGATATGATGGCACGATTTAAGCGCTCCAGCGACGATAAGATCTCCGATCTTACCCGGGTGATCGATAACCGGCGCGGCGGGAATTCCAGACGATCGAAAAAGTAAATTTACAAAGAGCCGACCGGCACCGTTTGGCGGCTCTTTTTATTGCACAGAAAGGAAGTAAAACGCATGGTCATCATCAATGCAAAAATCAATACCTGCGACGGCGGAAAAATCATCGAGCATGGGTTTATCGAGATCAAAAACGGGCGGATCACCGGGGTAGGGGAGGGTGCTTATTCCGGCGCCGAAGCCGAAGTATTTGACGCCGACGGGCGGCTGGTCACGCCGGGGTTTATCGACTCCCACTGCCATATCGGCATTTGGGAAAGCGGACTGGATTTTGAAGGCGACGACACCAATGAAATGACCGACCCCTCCACGCCGCACATTCGTGCCATTGACGCCGTAAACCCGCTGGACCGTGCCTTTACCGAGGCGCTGAAATACGGCATCACCGCTGTTTCGGTCGGCCCCGGCAGTGCAAACCCGGTGGCCGGGCAGGTATGTGTACTGCATACCAACGGCGGTTATCTGGATCGGATGATACTGAAGGCACCCTCCGCGATGAAGTTTGCGTTGGGCGAGAACCCCAAAAAGGTCTACAACGGCAAAGAGTCGGCGCCCATCACCCGTATGGCCATCGCTGCGGTGATCCGTGAGCAGCTGATGAAAGCCAAGCGTTATCAGCAGGATCTGCAAAAATCCAAGGAGGATGAGGACACTGATCCGCCCGAATTCGATATGAAGTGCGAGGCGCTGCTGCCGGTGCTGGAGCGCAGGATCAAGGCGCATTTCCATGCCCATCGTGCCGATGATATCTGCACTGCGATCCGGATCGCAAAGGAATTTAACCTGGATGCCGTGATCATCCATTGTACCGAGGGGCATCTGGTGCCGGAGGCACTGCTGGACGGCGGCTGCATCGCTTCGGTGGGGCCCATCATTTCCGACCGCACCAAGCCGGAGCTGCGCAATCAGGAACGCTATAACGCTGCAAAGCTGACCGAAGCCGGTGTTCCGGTCGCCTTTAATACCGATGCGCTGGTCTTTCCCATTGATCTGCTGGCGGCTTCCGCAAAAATTGCAGTTCTTGCGGGGCTTCCCTGGCAGCAGGCACTGGAGTCTTTGACCATCCGTTCGGCAGAAGCTGCTGGCGTTGCCGATGAGATCGGCTCCGTCACCGTAGGCAAGCGTGCCGATCTTCTGGTGTTCAGCCGTGATCCCATCGATCTTTTGGTGAAGCCGGATGCGGTATTTGTAGACGGAATTTGTCTAAATTGAGTCAAATTTAATAAAATTGCATAATTGCCCTTGCAAAACACCGCCTTGTTTGGTAGAATATAAACAGGAGAACGGGAAACCAATCTCCGTATACTATTAGCAAGGAGTGACCATCATGACCGTCAACTACATCGGCAAAAAGACCGTAATTCGTGACAGCTTTAAGGAATATGCCGAAAAGCGCCTGAAAAAGCTGGGCAAATTCTTTGATGACGATCCTGTGGTAAATATCATTGTGACCAATCACAATGAGGACGAAACCGTAGAAGTGACCATTCAGTCCCACGGTATGTTCTTCCGTGCGGAGCGCACCTCTGATGACCGCCAGGCCTCGCTTGACCTTGTACTGGATGTTCTGCAAAAGCAGATCGTCCGCAACAAGGAGCGGCTGGAAAAACGCATGAAAGCCACGATGGACTTTACTGCGTTCGGGCCGGTTGAGGTGCTGGCGGAGGAGCAGGTACTGCCCGCCGCAGAGCTGGTTAAGACCAAGAAGTTCCATGTGGATACCATGGACGTTGAGGAAGCGATCCTGCAGATGGATATGCTGGGTCATACCTTCTTCCTGTTCCGTGATCCCGATAGCGGCGAGATCAATGTGGTCTACCGCCGCAACGACGGGAACTATGGTCTGCTGCAGCCGCTGGCCGACTGATGCGGAAAACTCGTTCTCTTATGATAAAGTAAAGTGATCACCGGTGGGGAGCATTTTGGCTTCCCACCGCTTTTTACGGGAAAGGATATTCTATGACAAAACAGCAATACAAACTGTGCGCCCCCTGCCTGTTCGGGCTGGAAAGCGTATTGAGCGGGGAAATAAAACGCCTTGGATTTGAGGACATCACCGTGACCGACGGCCGGGTGGAATTTACTGCCGATGCCGAAGGGATCGGTCGAGCCAACCTCAATCTGCGCACGGCGGAGCGAGTGCTTATCATATTGGGCAGCTTTCGTGCGGCGACATTCCAGCAGCTGATTGATGGTGCGGAAAAAATCCCGTTCGAGGAGTATATCGGAAAAAAGGATGCTTTTCCGGTCAAGGGCTGGAGCCTGAATTCCCAGCTGCACAGCGTGCCGGATTGCCAGTCCATCATTAAAAAAGCTGCTGTGAAGCGCCTTTCCCGCAAATACGGCGTTGCGTGGCTGGAGGAAAGCGGGCCGGCGGTACAGATCCAGTTTTCCATCAATAAGGACCTTGTTACCATCATGCTGGATACCAGCGGTGTGGCGCTGCACAAGCGCGGCTACCGTAAAGTTGCAAACCTTGCCCCCATCCGGGAAACGCTGGCTGCCGGAATTTTGGATATTGCAAGGATCTACCCGGATACAAAGCTTTACGATCCGTTCTGCGGCTCCGGGACCTTCCTGATTGAAGCGGCCTACAAGGCAAAGAATATTGCACCGGGCATCTACCGGCGGTTTGCTGCCGAAAAATGGGGCTGCCTGCCCGCCAGTATATGGCAGTCCGGTAGGGAAGAGGCGATAGAAAAGGTCCGTAAGGATGTAGAGTTTGTCGCCTTTGGCAGCGATATCAGCGGTGAAGCGCTGGAAATTGCCGAAGCTAATGCAAGACGGGCCGGCATTGCAGGCCTGATCAAGCTGAAACAGATGGATGTTAAAAATTTCACATTGCCGGATGAAAAAGCGCTGGTAGTAACTAATCCGCCATACGGCGAACGCCTGATGGCCGGTGAGAATGTGCAGCAGCTTTATAAGATGATGGGCAACGTGTTCCGGCCGTCCGGCCAGGCGGCATACTATATTATATCCTCGGCAGAGGATTTCGAGCAGGACTTCGGCCGTAGAGCCGATAAAAAGCGCAAGCTGTATAACGGTATGCTAAAATGCAATCTGTATCAGTACTTTGCACTGAAGAACAAGGAATAAGATAAACATCGAAAGCCCGGGTAAAACCGGGCTTTTTTGCAGGGATGCTCAAATAGGGCGATGGCATGTCCATTGAGCTGATTGGCTGTATTATGAGAAACGACGGAATTATGCTGCGGTTTTGCTCCCCTATGTTTCGCTAAATCTCAATTTAGCGAAATGTACCTTCGCAAAATTACAATAGCAAATTTTCATTCTTTTGTCAATCCCCTATTTTGATTTATCAAAAAAAATTTCGCTAAATTAAGTCACCCGCCGCACCCGATGGTTTCTAATGCGGCACCAATATTCACAAAATTTCTCCCTTGCATCTGATAATGACCATTGCATAGCATATCAGCTTCGGCAAGGTCGGTAGTATTTGCTGCGCAAATCTCCACCTTACCCTTGCCAAATCTGCTATGCCATGCATTTTTGCAAACACAGCGCTGACGGATAGCTACGCCCGCCAGCGCTCCCCTATTTACTTTTTGTGGGATATATGGTAGATTTAGCGTAGAGAGGAAGAAAGGGGAAATATTATGGGTTTTATCGGGTTTAGCGTATGGTCAACCTATCAGGTGCTGTTTTTTGTGGCGCTGGGCATAATATTTATCATGTGCATCATTATAGGTATACAGTCGGCCAAGGCCGCAGACCGCAAGCAGGATATCAAACAGAAAATTATCGACTATGAAAAAGACATTGCAGACCGTAACAGAGTTATATCTAAACAACGGCAGGAAATCGACTTTCTAACGCTAAAGTTAAAGGAATTGCAAGAAAGGAGCAAACCATGAACCTTTGGAGCAAATTATTCTTTGCGCACCGGGCAATAGCACATACCCACGATATATCACCATACACTCAAAACAACGCTATAAAGGCCGAACACGAAAAGCTAATGCAAGAACAATACGCAATGACACATCCAAAATGCGAAAAGGAAACCCCCAGCGAATAAGCTGGGGGCATCTTTAAGCAATTTTGTTTTTACGAATCCGGCGCTTGCTACGGTTAGAGATCTCACCGGTGACTTCCGGCTGAAGCTCTCCCCTATTGCGCAAAATTTCCTCATCGCTGATATAATCCGCTTGCAGCATATTATCAATAAGCTGCTGCGTATCGTATCGGTTACGGTCCGCATCAGTTTGACAATACACCCTTGCATCGATAGCAGCAAGCGGATATTGCGGATTGCTGAAAGAAAGATCATATTCCACCGCATCATAGGTATAAACCGTGCAAATGCGGGTAAACGGATGGGATAAGTGGCTGCGGGTCACTCTCACCGTATCGGTTATATCCCGCAGCTGCTTATCAAGGAAGTTCCATCGCTGGGTAGTCGCGTATATTTGCATATGCCGCTTCCGGCACTGGCAAAGGTGCTGAAAAAGGATTTTCGGCACACTCTGTTTACTGGCAGCGAAATCACGACTATTAAAAATCGTGCCTATTTCATCAATCAGCACCAGTGTATTTACCGGAGCATTAAGAATATCCTGCGGAGATCGCAGCGGCAGCACCTGCGTATGGGCAGGAAAGCCTGACAACTGCAAATTCGTCACTATCGTCAACTTTGGATAGCGTTTCGCCAGCGCATAAGCGTCATGCACCATCGTACAGGTTTTGCCGGCGCCGAACTTGCCCACATACAGATGCAGCCCCCAGCCGTCAAAATTGAGCCATGATCGGTTTTTTATGTACGGTATCAAATCCTTGACCAACAGGAAAAGGAACTTCGGCAGGCGCACCAAATAGCCCAGCCAAACCTTAATCATCATAGCCGCCTACCTCCGGAGGTAACGCCGCAAGCAATAGCCCTGAATAGCCGCCAGCAGCCCCACAGAACACAAATAGCAAGCATCACCTGCATAAACCAAGGGATAAACTCCGCAAAATCGGCAGGAACACCTGACAACCCGAAAAAATCACATAAGGTTTGAAAAATACTACTCATAATATCCCCCCTTAATTATTCCAAATTCTAAACAAAGTACGAACCAAAACAAGCAGGAAGCACAACAGCAAAAGCCCCTCCGTAACTGTATATTGCGATAAAGGAGTAGACATAATAGGACGCTCCCACAAATTATCTACTGTAACAGTACCGGTTATTTCGGAAATCTGCGGCTCCTGCCCTTCACCATCGGCCGGAGCAGCAGGAGCTTCACTACCAGGCTCTCCCCCACCGGCTTCAGCAGCAGCATCACCGATGGGGTTTTCATCGGTGGTTTGTTCGGTCATTTCTTCATTCAATAATTCATTATCCATCCAAAAGCCCCCTTATAATTCGAATAGCAATATAGGCAACACAGCCCCAAAGGGCGATATCCCAAAAGGAGAAAGTAAAACCGTAAACGGTCATAGGCATCTTAAAGAATTTCAATACTTCCTCAAAAAAGCGCATTAGATCATCCATATCATCACCCCCGGATAAACTTGACAATGGCCAAAGCAATAGAGACCGCTATACCGGCTATTAAAAGGTCGATTATCTCCCGAGGAACAAAGCCAAGAGCCGCAGCCAAGAAATCGCCAAAGTGACCGCCAAGGCTTAACACAGCCTTAAACGCTTCTATAAGCGTAGATATAATACCGGTAATACCGGAAAGGACAGCCTGCACCACGCCACCAACAAAGCTGCATATGACATTAACAAGGCTCTTTACACCGGATAGCAGCCCATCAAAAAAGCCTGGCTTACTGGGGTCATCATCTCCCCCACTGCCACCGGGGTCTGTACTTTTATCAACCGAGTAATAGAAAATGTACTCTCCGTCTGCAGTAACTGTTATATCTGCCGATGCCACCAAAGCCTTATATCCTTTTACTGTTGGCGCACTGGCAGTAAAGGCTGCACCGACCGCCAGATTTTCATAAACGGTATCTCTGCGGACTTTATCAGTTGTGCCCTCTTTGTAGTAATGTACGGTAAAGCTGGTCGCTTCGGCTTCTGGATTTGCGTCAGTTCCAGCAGAAGGATCCTCTTTTTTGTCAACAACTTCGGCAAAATCGTCCTCATTGACTACTAGTCCAGCAAAGCTATATCCCGAGAGATCAACCCATGCATCATCACTGCAAACAGAACCCTGACATTCTGTCCAAGTGCCGCTTTGATACTGCTGGCAGCTTGTTACCTTTTTATCGGCATCAAGCGAAATATACACGGAGCCTTCAACAGGATATGAGGGACGGACACCACCAACCCGAAAATCGGCCACAGAAACGGCAGATTTAACGGCTACCGTTCCGTCAGAAACCGCGGAAATATCGGGAGTAACCAATACAGTCGGAACATCAAAGGGACCTACATGGGGGGTATATTCGCCAGAATATAGAGCGCCTTTAGATATGCGCAGTTCATCATAGCAAGAATAAGTCAAACCAGCAACACCAGAAAGAGAAACAGAAGAAATACTACCATTAGAAACATTCCAACCATCAGGAGGGGTAAAAGGAACGCCCTCACGATACCATTTAATTTGTGTACCATCATTTACGATTGAAATATTATACCAAGTTTCACGATTAAGAGGAAAAGAAGAAAAAGATACAGAACTAGGCTTAAACGAATTATTCGCTCTAGCCTTATCAGCCGCAGCAACAGCCGTAGCATAAGCCGAAGCGTTATAATGTTCATACTCCGTCATAGGAATATAAGTTCCTAAACCCTGATGGTAAACATAATATACACTTGAATAGCGATAAGCAGAAATAGAAGAAGTATTACAAGAAATAGAAATACGCTCGACAGAATCAGAGCCATCAACGCCCAAGAAAGACAAAAAAGGAACGAGAGCAGACCATGACTCTACACCCTCTTCATAAAGATACAAATATTCAGCAAGTTCACCTCGAGGATCAGGGATCGAAATACTACAAGTAAATTCATTAGTATATTTACCAGATGAAGCAAAAGAACGAACAGCAAAAAAAGAAGAAGCAGGAGTAAATGTTCGATTTGTACCATAATTCACACGAAATTCAATAGTATAAGGAGCTTCCAACTCCTGGGGTAAAGTAATAGATAAATTATCAGTAGAAGACAAATACAAACATTGACCGTAAGAATCCGATTCCCGATAAGCAGGAATAGAACCCTCTAAAAAAGAAGCAACAGAACCAGCACCAGAAGAATCCTTAATATTTCCGTCAAAATGATACAGTGCAACACAATTATCATTCTCCGGGACAGCATCATAGTTTATCACCTCGCCGGCCAGCGGAATACCAAAAACATCATCAGCAGTCAGATTATAGCTATTGCGGCCATCGGGCAACTCAAAATAATAGTTGTCGCTAACTGCCTGCGCGGGGTCATTACAGCCATCTTGAATGTATGTAATATTAGTGTAAGTGGGCGCATAAGTAATAAAATAATTATAATCAACATCGTTATATGTTACAGGGATATAATAACTGTTGTAAGTCTGGTTATAATAAGCAGTATTGTACGTGAACTTAAAATTATTGCGGATATCATAAAAAGTTTTATTTGTCGTATTTAATACGGTATTATATGTTGAAGTGCCCAGATTCCGCATAGACACCTGCATCTTATCATAAGCCTTTGCAAGCCCCTGCTCATTGTAATATTTTCGATAGTCCATCGCCTTTTGAATAGTATCGGCATAGGCTTCATGAATTTGAGCAGAAGTATTATAAAGCTCAATACACTGACCAACAAAATACAATGCATCGCCGACCGGGAAAACAGCCATAGCTGGAACCACAGACAAACATATCATCAAAGCCGCTATCAACACGGCAAGTATTTTTTTCATTTGTAAC